>Ga0080064_1000348_pt1 | contig 131178 bp, 116 predicted proteins | sample Subgrocontami54m_FD_69260 | JGI IMG/M metagenome (GOLD analysis project Ga0080064, IMG submission 69260) | Subsurface groundwater microbial communities from S. Glens Falls, New York, USA - GMW46 contaminated, 5.4 m (SPADES assembly) (version 2) ...
CCGCCAGTACGTGTACCGCTTGCCTTCGTGAACGCGTGTCGTCTGTCGCAGATACATCGCCGCTCTCGCGAACATCTCGCGCGAGTCGATGCAATCGGACAATGGGGGAGTTCGGCACTACACGCGGGTTTCGAGATCGATGCGACGACGTGATTCAGGATTCGCGCGGAATGAGCCTGCCGATTTGCCGAGCTCGAATTTCGGTGACGAAGTTAGGCTAGGCTCAGGCGCGGGGACCTTCGGTGCGATTCGCCGCCCGCAGCTAGGGTACGCTCACCAGATGCACGGAGTTCGATGGCCCGAGTTGCTCGGCTATGCAGGCGCGTTGCTCATGTTTTCGACGTTCTACATGAGCACGATGATGCGATTGCGCGTCGTGGGCATCGCCGCGAACGTCTTCATGATCGCGTACACGGGGATCATGCATGTGATTCCAGTGCTCGTGCTGCAGTCGTGCCTGTTGCCGCTGAACGTGTATCGACTTCTCCAGATGCGAAACCTCGTGAAGAAGGTGAAAGACGCGGCCGCCGGGGAGTTCGATGTGAAAGTGCTCGCGCCGTTCATGACCCGCGAACGGCACGCGCGCGGCGACGTGCTCTTTCGCGCGGGGGATCCGGCCAATCGCATGTACGTCGTGCAGAGTGGGCAGGTGCGGCTCGCGGAGATCGATCTTTCGCTCGGGCCGGGGACGCTCATCGGGGAAATTGGCGTTCTCGCGCCGTCGAACACGCGCACGGCGACGGCCGTGTGCGACGACGAGTGCGAAGTGCTGTCCATGACCCAAGAGCGCGTCGTCCAAATGTACTACCAGGATCCGCGATTCGGATTCTTCCTCATGCGACTGATCACGTCGCGCTTACTCGCGAACGCGGAGCAAGCCCGCGTACGCTGATCGCCAAGTCCCGGAGCACGAGTGAGCGCGTCGAGAATGTTTCGGACGCGACGCGAGTAGGCGTTCTCGGCAGCGGGCGACCGCTCGAGCAGCCCTGTGACCGCCGCCCACGTCGGGTGCAACGCATCGTACGGCGTCGCGTCGCGCGCCCAGCGTCCCCAACTTCCGTCCGGGCTCTGGGCATCGAGTAGCAACTGGGTTGCGGAACACAGCGGAACGTGGACCTCGTCGCGCTCGCCGAGCTGACGAAGGACATCCGACGTCTCCGCCGCGAGTTCGACATCGCGACTTCGAACGAACCGCGGCAGTCCTTCACGTAGATACACTTCGAAGCGGCCCAGCACCGTCGTCGGAAGCGGTCGTCGCCCGTATTCGCTCAGCACGAGGGCCACGTGCGTCGCCAGATAGGCACTCTCGACGTGGTCCCCGGCGACGGTGTCCAACTCGGGCAGTGGCGCGAGCGGCCGAGACCAAACCAGTCGCAGCGCCGCTTCGAGTCCGAACCGAACGGGAAACGCGCTTGGCGACACGACGTCGGCTCGCTCGAACGTGTACGCGCGAAGCAGCATGTCGAACGCCTGACCGTCGGTGAGATCGCCACCGCGCGAAATCGGCAGGCCATACGCGTCGTCGTCGTCCGTGAACGCGCGAAATCGAGCGCGCAGCACGTCCCGCAGGCGCTCGGTCGGCATTCCGAAATTCGCGCCCTCGATCAGCAGTTCGAGTGCGTCCGAGAAGTCCTGCGCAAGCTGCACGCCGCCCGGCTCCAGGTAGCGCGGCAGTACCCGCGCCGCCATGGACCTCGCAGTCGTTTCGGCACTGGCGCGAATGCGCGCCGACGTGGCCGTCTGGGCGATCTCGAAGAAAATCGCCGCGCCGTCTGCACCCATCGCACGCATCCGCTCGTCCGGCGCGAGGTACGCTTCGATGAACGCCATTCCGTGCTCGACCGCCCGTTCACGATCTTCGCGCAACCGGGCGCCGAGGACGGCACACGGCGTGCGCGCGTCGCCGCGCCGGACGCTCACAACGATCGTCGGAGTGTGGACAACGCGCGCGGCCGTTCGGCACGCCGGTGCGGCGCAGACGAGGGTCGCCGCGATCAGGCCAATCGAAGTGCGCGCAGACGCCATGACGTGGGTGGTTGCGCCGGCGGCTCGCGGCAACCCGAGCCGACTGCGATGACGACGAGCGTCGTGGGAACTGCGATCCGCATGTGCGCGATGATACTCTGTGCCGCGATCAGCCCGCGAGCTTCGCGAGCATCTGTGCCACGTCGGTCTCGAGTGCGCCGCGAATGTGCGCAATCGTCCGCCCGCGCAGCCGGTCCTTCGTCGCGGAGTACGCCGCGCGTCCGTACGCGCCGAGTCGCGTCGCCTCTTCCCGGGCGACGCTCAGGACATCGCCCGGCGGCACGACACGGTCGAGGTAGCCGGCCCGCGCTGCATCCACGGGCGCATACACTGTCGCGAGCAGCGTCGCGCGGTGCAGCTCCGTCGGCAGCAAGCGGTCCCGCGCGAGCTCCATCGCGAGGTCCGGCACGGGCATCCCGATCGAGACCTCGTTCAACCCGATCTTGAACGGCCCATCGGCACCGATGCGCATGTCACCCGTGAGTACGAGCAGCGCGCCGCCCGCCATCGCGTGGCCCGTGCACGCGATCACGAGTGGCAGGGGCGTCTCGTAGAAACGCATGAGCATCGCGGCGCCGCGGCGGAGCAACGCCGTTGCCGGCTCGATGCCGCTCATCATCACGCGCAGATCAAACCCCGCGGAAAACCGCTCCGGACGACCCGCCAGAACGATCGATGCCGCCTCGCCCTCCGCGCGGCTCAGCGCGGCGACGAGCGCGTCGATCATGCCCTCGCCCAACGCGTTGGCCTTGCCGTCGTCCATCGTGACGAATGCCATCGTGCCTTCGAGAACGTACCGAACGGGACCGTCGCTCATGGCAGAGACAGTACACCAATGATGAAGTCGAGAGTTGAGAGTCGAGAGTTGAGAGTCGAGAGTTGAGAGTCGAGAGTCGAGAGTCGAGAGTTGAGAGTTGGGGGGCGCGGGGCGCTCGTTGCGACCCGACAACCCGCGGTTGCGTGCGCGCAACGCGCATGCGGAACCGATCGGCGTAACCGGGCGAGTTTTCCGAGCGTGCGGCGCGCGATTCGCGCGGCACTCGGATTGCACACGCGGCGCCGACATGGACACACAATTCCCTCGGGTCGCTCACGGTTCCACATCGCTCGCGGCCCGTGCCCTGGTCGCGTTCGCGGTTTGGTTCGGCGCCGGGTGCGCCGAGGGCGAGGTCCTACCGCTTCCGGATCGCGTTCACCCGAATCCCGATCCGATGCCGGACGACGACGCCCCGACGCCTCCCGATCCAGAACCTGCGCCCGACGAGGATGTCCCGATCGCAGCGGACGATGTCGTCGCACCTCCCGCGCTCGACGTTGTGCTTCCGCGCGATGTTCCCGTCGCTCCGCCGCCGCCACGTGATTCAGGCGTCGACGTCGTGAGCGCGGATCCGTGCTCGACGACGGGAACGTGCGCGACCTGCACGCCGCGCGCGGGGTGTGGCTTTTGCACGAACGTCGGGCGCTGCATGACGGGCACGTCGGTAGGACCGTCGAGCCGCGCGTGTACGACGGCGCAGTGGGCGTGGTTGCCCAGCCAGTGTCCGCCGCCGCCACCGGACGCCGGGCCGCCACCGCCACCTCCACCGCCACCAGCCGACGGTGGACCGACCATGTGCGTCGGCACGACGCCGACGACTGGATTCTGCACGAGCGTCGGATGCAACCTGCAACCGCTCAACTTCACGGCATGCGACTCGGGCGCGGGATACCCGTACTATGGAACCGAGTTCTGCTCGTCCCGCGCGACGGTGATCGTGCTGTCCGCTGGATGGTGTTCGGCGTGCATGGCCGAAGCGCCGATCATCGAGCGTGACATCACCCGAGTGTACGCGAGCCGCGGCGTGCGCGTGCTGACCGTGCTCGATCAAGACCCCGATCGAACCCCCGCGACGACGTCGTTCTGCCTTCGCTGGCAATCCCGCTACGGGTTGAGCAGCCGCATGGTGACGGACCCCGGCGAGATGTTCTCCCGCGCGCTTCGCGTGACGGCGTATCCGTTCATCGCGGTCGTCAACCGCTTCGGCCGCGTGCGCCTCGCTCAGCCCGTCCCATCGACGTCCGCGCTCCGCAGCGCCATCGAGTCGGCGCTTGCCGAGTGATCGTCCGTGCCACTGGCCCACGTTCGGAGGAGATCGTCCATGACATCACGTCGTCGTTCCGAAATTCGTCGTCCCCACATTCGTCGACCCGCGCGGGCACAGACATGGCATCGTGCACTGCTATTCGCGGCCGTCACCGTCGGCGTCGCGTGTGGCGTGGACCCAAGCGCGGAACTCGATGCGTCACCGGCTGACGACGTCGAGATGGCGGCAGACGCATCTGTTCCCGAGCCGGACGGCGGCATCCAAGCGCCGCAGTGCTCGGTGCCGGGCTACGCGATCGGTCATCTCCGCGGACGCGTCATCGATACGCAGGGCACGCCGCTGTCGGGAATTCACGTCAATGTGTGCGGCTCGCTTTGTCTCACGGCACTGAGTGACGTGAGCGGCCGGTTCGACATCGCGGTCAACGAGTGTATGGCCGAGTCGCCGGACTACGCACACGGCGCGGTGTTTTCCGCGCTCAGCAATCCGACGCGCCCCGATCTGTTCTACGACTACAACTTCGCCGGCACGCGCTCTTTTGCGATCCTGGACATCACGGCGCCGATCGTACTTCCGAGCTTCACTTCCGGGCGTTTCATCGCGGCGCCGTCCGCGAGCGCAACGGCGGTCACGCTGACCGACGGAGCGGGTTTCTCCCTTCGCGTCCCGCCACGCGCGGTCGACTACCCGCTCACGGTGACGGACGAAGTGTTGCGCGTCGTGCGCGTCGCAGCCGATCGCTTTCCGCCGCTCGCGACCGGCGGCGCCGCTCCGGCCGTCCTCTACGCCGTCGGGCCCATGGACACCGGACTGCGTGAACTGGCTACGCTCGAACTGCCCAACGTGACGTCGTCCGCCCCGGGCACCCGCGTAGAAATCGTCGCAGTCGGGACGCACGCCAGCGCGAACACGCCGCCCATTGGAGTCCTCGCGCGCATCGACGACGGACACGTCTCCTCGGACGGTCGTCGGATCACGGCCGATCACGGGATTCGATTCATCTCCTGGGTGGGGTACCGACTGCCGCGCTGAATCCGGTCGTCGTCGCGCTTCGAGCGGCGGTCTCTCGCCCGCAACTGCTGGTTGCGTGCAGGCAACCGCGCGGGGTCAACGTACGCGAATTTCGGGCCTGTTTTCGACCCGTCCGCAGGTCGCTGTGCCGGCACGGCGACTGCACTCCGTCGGATCGACGCATCGTGCGTCCACTCTCCGCGAGGCCGATTCGATGTTCCCGACTGCACGTTCCCCTCGAGCCGCTGCCGCCCGTTGCACTTCCGCCCAGGTCATCGTCGCGATCGTCGCGGCAACCGTGTCGACCACAGGATGCGCCGTTGGCGGGGCGCCGCAGCGTGACGACGACGACCCGACGCCGGTGGATGCAGGCGCGGGAGGTCGCGACAGCGGATTCCTTCCGCGGGACGTCGCGTTCGCACCGCACGACGTCCGGCCCATTGCGGTGGACACGGGGACCGGTTCCGTGCGCGACACGGGGCCTGCGACACCACCGTGCGGCGCGCTCGGCGGACCGTGCTGCAGCAATGGAAGTTGCGCATACGGTGGAATGTGCAATGCGGGAGTCTGCGGCGCGACGTTCTGCGGCAACCGTGGCGAGTCGTGTTGCGCAGGCAACGTCTGCCACGCAGGCGGGCAGTGCCGATCGGGCACATGCCAACCGGGCTCGTGCGGCGCGGCGTTGGAGGCGTGTTGCGGCGGGACGACGTGCAACGCAGACCTCACGTGCACCGGCGGCACGTGCATGACCCCCGCGTGCGGCGACAATGGACAGGCATGCTGCGCGGGATTGCGCTGCAACGAGGGCGCGCTCTGCATCGCCGGACGCTGCGTGGCCGTCCCCTGCGGACGCCGCGGTGAACTGTGTTGCACGTACGAGTGCCGGGGGCCCGTTACGTGTTGTCAGTTCGGCATGACGTGTCTGTCGAATGGTGCGTGTGGTGCGTGCGGCGGCTCGCGACAGCCATGCTGCGAAGGCACTGGCTGCGGCGCGGGATTGCACTGCAGCGGTGGGTTTTGTTGGTGAAGAGAAGTCGACAGTCGACAGTTGAGAGTTGAGAGTTCGGAGGGCTGAGCGGCGGGCGCGTTACGGTGTCGCGAGCAGGAAGCGATCGGCGCTCATCACCCACACATCTCGTTCGGCGTGCGGGCGTAGCACTCCGGATCGCTCGACGACTTGCACGGCGGGAATGCCGCCCAGCCAGCGGCGCACACTGAACATCGATGGTGCAAATTCGCCATCGTTTCGCTTCGCTTCGACGAGCAACACCGGCCGACGCGCATCCGTGACGACGAAGTCGCACTCGACGCCATCGCGCGTGCGAACGAACGCGAGCGCGAACCGGCCGAGACCACGCTCATTCCAACTGGCGATCGCACGCTGCAATTGCACCGCGATGAAGTTCTCGAAGCGGGCGCCCGGGTCGTCGGGGATCGACCAGTCCCAAAAGTAGATCTTGGGTTGCTTTCGAATCGCGCGCGCGACGCGCGTGGCGAACGGCGGCACGTCGAACGTCAGGTAGACTAGCGACAACGCATCGAGCCATCGACGCACGGTGCCGAAGCTCGCGGAGAGATTTGACGCCAGGTTCTCGGTGCTCACGGTGGACCCGACGCGAGATCGGAGCAGTTCCACAAGGTCCTCCAACCGGAGAACTTGTTCGATGCGCGTCAGGTCGCGAAGGTCTTCGGTCAGCAAGAGCGACAAGTGTTCGGACTGCCATCGTGTGCGGAACTGCGACGACCCCGACAGGAACGGCTCGGGAAATCCCGTCGTCTCGATCAAGGCGGCGCACGCGCTCGCGAAGTCCTGCGGAACCGAGTCCGAGGGCTCGAGTGGGCGTGTCGGCAGCCATCCCGGCACGTCGGCGACCGATGCTGCACACTCGCGGGGATGGAGCGGCAGCTTGCGAAACAGGAAGTATCGCCCGACGAGGCTGTCTCCCGAACGGCGAAGAAAGTCGAGTCGCGCGCTGCCCGTGACCACGAATCGAACGCGCCCGCGCCACTCGTCGTGAAGCCCCTTGAGCATGTTCTTCCACCGCGGCATCTTGTGCAGCTCGTCGAACACGACCGGCACCGGGGCGCGGCCCGGCACGAGCCCGTCGGCGAAGAACGCAGGATCGCGTCGCCACGCCGACCGCACGGCAGGCGCGTCCCAGTTGAAGTAGCGGCTGGAATGCCCGACCGACGCGAGATGCGCCTGCACCATGGTCGTCTTTCCGATCTGTCGTGGCCCCGCGATCAAGCTCATGCGATCGCCCAGAAAGTCGGCGTCGAGCGCCCAGCGGAGGAGATTCGGTCGAAGCGGCTCGCTGGCATTCCCACGCATGATCGCGAGATTGCCATGGCAATGCCGCACATGCCAGCGGATTTGCCATCGACGCAATCGCGCCTCACGCCGGAGCGCGCCTGGTGTCGCTCCGTTGCGGCTAGCGCGACCCTGCAAGCCCACGCCCCGCGCTTCGGAGTAGCATCGATTGTAGAGGGTTTCTTGAACGGGAGTGATCCGCGACGTCGCGCTTGGCATTGCAGTCCGCGTGCGAGGTCCCGCAACCGGAATGTCATCGTGGCGACGACGATCGTTGCGAAGGCCTGGTCCACTCGACGTGCGTCGCGGGCCGTTGGCACTCCATCGACTGCGGACGCCTCGGCTTCCGCGAGTGTTTCGACGGTCGCTGCGCCTCTCCCAACTGAGTGACGCCCGCGCAACTCGCTCACGCATCCGCGCAGATCGTCGGCCGTCTCCGATTCCCCCTCCGAACTCTCAACTCTCAACTCTCGACTCTCAACTTCCCTACATCGCGATATACATTTCCCGTTCCGGCGTCACGACGAACGCAACGTCGACGCGCTTGAACAGCGTCTTCCAGCCTGCCACGAGAATCGGCCACGCGAACACGCGCACGGTGTCGGGCAGCCGGTCGACACTCAGTCCGTTGCCTTCCAGCATCGTGCGCACCTGCGCGAGCGAATCGCCGTAGCGAAATCCGTGGAACTCCGGCTCCCGCGCTGGGCCGCCACGATACGGGCCGAGGTCGGCGGCCTTGCGAATGTCCGCGCGCAGGCACTCGGGTGGATCCGTGCGCGGCTCGAGCTTGCGACTCAGTTTCTCCTCGAGCGCAAATCGCATGTTGGGCACGTACGCGTATCGCAGCTTCATCGGCGCTTCGGCCACGACGACGAGCGCCGCGAGCCGATCACTGTGGTCCGGCTCGCGCGTGAGCAAGTCGACGCGGCGCCCGAGACGCCACCACGCGCGCGTCGTGACGGAGGCTCCCGCGGCGCGGAGCTTGTCGAGCGTCGGCACGAACGTATCGAGAGAGAGTTCGCTCACCCGAAATGAATCCCCGGCACGAGGTAGAAGCCGTTGTCGCCAGTGGTCGAGAGAACGAAGTCCACGCCGACGCTGAACCACGCCGCGCGCCCGAAGTATCCGTGAATGCCCCAGCGCGTCGACACTGCGGGTGTCAGCGCGGTCTGCGTCGTCGCACCCCAAAAGCCGCCAACGCCGAGTCCCGCACGCAAATGCAGGTAGAACCACTCGCGCAGTCCGACGCGGAGCCCGGCATCGATTTCCCCGCTGAGCAGATGATCGAATCCGTTTCCGCGCGGGAGGAATTGCCAACGCGCACCGAACGCAACCGTCGGCACGACGTTGTAGAGCATTCGCCCGACGGGGGCCTCGACTCGCACTGCGGCCCCGGCGCGAAACGGAATGAAAGCAAGTTCAGCGACGGCGCCGACGCGCCACCCGCACGCGACCGGACACGCACGTTGCGGCGGCTCCATCGGTGGCACGGGAAGGATGCCCTGCGCACTCGCGACGTTCGCGCGGGTCAACAGTGCGCCGAGCGCCAAGCACGCCGCGGCCTGAACGACGACGAGAAGCTCCACGCGCTTGCGCACGCGCGCAGCGTACGAATCGCGAACGTCGGGGGTCAAGCGTTCGCGGCGTCCGCGCGCCACTCGGATTCAGCGCCCTGCGCTGCGAGTGCTCTGCTAGCGTTCGCCTCCATGCGCACGCTCGCGATCACCGCGACCCTTGCGGCGGCACTGTTGTTCGCGCCGCGTGGCTCGGCGCAGTCGCACCCTCCGGTTGCACGCGCTTGCGTGATCAGCACACCGTCGACGTTGTTCCAAGTGCGAGAGCCCGCCGGGCTCGGGGCTGCATTGACGTCGACGGGCGCCGCGACGACGGCATGGGTGTCGTTCGAAGACCGGAACGCGCAAGACCACACAGTCGGCCGGCTCCTGCAGCTGTCGGGGATCGAGTCTCCGAGTGCCGAAGTGTTGATCCATGAACTCGACGAAGCGAGCGCGTTGCTCGGGATCGCGACGAGCGCGACAACGCCATGGACGGCGCTCGCGATGCCGCGGGCCGTTCGCATTCACGCGCACGCGGTGACGGCGGGCTCGATGTCGCCGGACGTCATCGTGCCGTCCTCCGGTCCCGTTGCGAGCGGGTCGCTCGCGGTGGCCGGTTCGCGACCCATCGTGGCGTGGGCGGAGGGCGCCGACCGCGTGCGTTTCGCATGGTTCGACGCGCATCCGCCGGGCACCGCGGCCGCCGCGCACCTCGAGCCGACGCCGATCGCGCTGCCGGGCAGTCACACGATGCCGACGGCCCTCGGCGTTCCGGGCGGAGCGCTGCTGACACGCACCACGGACGCCACCGATGCTCGCATCGAGTTCACATCGCTGCGCGGACGACCGCGGACGCGTCCGGTCGTTGGAGCGGCAAGCGGCGTGATTACCGGGATCAGCGCCGCGGTGCTTCCCGACCGGCGCGTGCTCGCGGCGTTCGTCGTGTCCGGTCGCGTGCACACGGCCTCGATCGTTGCGACGACCGCGAGGGGTCGCGATCATGAGATCGGCGCGGCGCAACCGACGAACCCAGGCGTCGGGCCGCGTGCAACACTGTCGGTCGGCGCGACGGACTGGGGCGGCGCGGTCGCGTGGCTCGACGGGGGTCACGTGCGAGTGCAACCCGTCAATCGCGACGGCGAGGCCATCGGCACGCTGCTCACGCCCGTCGACGAGCGGCTGGCGGAGAGGGCGCGGGGAGTCGCCGTGGCCGCACGTGGCGGGACTGCGTGGGTGTTCTGGACGGGACGCAACGTCGCCGGCGTTGCGCCGAGCGGCGGACGATCGATGGGCGCGATTCGAATGATCCGAATCAGTTGCCAGTAACGGTCGGACTCACGCGTTCGGTGGCGGCCGCTCGGACGAGCGCTCGCGTTCGCGGTTCAAGAACGTCTCGACCCGCGCAGCCGCGGCCGGCGTGAGGTCCAGGAAGCGAAGCCCCATGCCGAGTTCGCGGTCCTGGCTCACGACTTCGGCCAGCACGCGAATCGTCGGACCGTCATCGGGCAATCGCACGTCGAGAACGACGCGTGTGCCGGGTTCGTGCGGCAGCGTGTGATCGAGGTAGAGGCCCGTCAGCGAGAGGTTCGTCGCGTGTTGCAGGTACATCGCATCGTCGGTCCGCTCGTCGACCCAGAAGTCCACGGGGATGCGTTCGGCAGCGCGTCGGTCGGTACTCACGGACGGAGTGTAAACCCTTCGGCAGCGCGAACGAGGGTTTTTCTCGTCGGGAGATCTCTCCGGGCCTCGGCGGACGACCCGAGCCGGGCTATGCTCCAGAACCATGCGTGCTTTGCCGTTCCATCTCGCCGTCGGAATCACACTCTCGCTCTCCGGCTGCGGACAGACCGTGACCGGGCAGGACGGCGCCGCCCAGGACGCCGCGATCGATGCGAATCTCACTGCGCTCACGTGTACTGCGCCGAACGGAGGCCAGATTCTCGTCGATCGCACGTGTTCGTTCAGCGACGATTGCATCCTCGTGTTGCACCAACTGGACTGCTGCGGGTCGCAGCAAGCCGTTGGAATTCGGGCCTCGGGCATGACGGCGTTCGCTCGTGCGGAGGCCGATTGCGTGATGCGCTTTCCCGGCTGCGGCTGCCCCGCGGGCCCCACGCGCGCCGACGATGGAATGATGACCACCGACATGATGCGCCTGCGCGTGCGCTGCGACACGGTGCAGTGCCGCACGTTCGTTGCGCCCTAGTGCGACACGCGAGGCGCGTCGAATTGGGGCCAAACGCTACGGTCGCGTGTACAACGTCGTGTACGCGCCGAGCGCCGCGGCGGAGAAGCCATCGACGTGGAACGTGTGGATGCCCGCGCCGGCCGGCACAGCCGTCGCGCCGGTCGCGCTGATCGTCGACTGCAACGCGCATGCGTCGTCGTTGCAGACTTCGAACGTCGCGCGCGCTGCACTCCGCTGGTACAAGACCGTATCCCACGCCGCACGTGTGCATGTCGTCGCATTGAACGTTCCGCCGGCGTACGCTGGGCACGACCACCAGTAGTAACCGTTCTCCGGACCGGCACCGGCACACGCGCCGGACGTGACGCCGACACCCGCCGTGGCCCCACCGACGACAAGGTTCACGCCCGCCGGCAAGAACGCGAGCGGGCCGTTGCCCACCGGCAAGTGTTGGAAGTTGATGTTCGCCACGCCCAAGCCGCAGCCTGACAGCACGAGGTAGTACGTTCCCGCCGGCAGGTTGGCCATGATCTGCGAAACGCCCGGTGCGACCGGGAGCGCGCAGCCGGTGAGCCCGCCGTTGTCGTTGCAGGTCGATCCGCCCATCGGCAGCCCCGTGGCAGCGATGTTGGCGCCCGCCGAATCCTGGAGGAACAGCGACGTGTTCCAGGTCGCGCCGATCGTGTCGGCATACACGATCTCGCGCTGCGCGAGCGTAAACGAGAAGAACACGTCACGACCACTCGTGCACGCACACGATCCGGCCGTGTTGTTCACCGCGTTGGTCGTGTTGGCCGCCAGCGTCGATCGCGGCGTTGCAAGACTGATCGCGGTCGCGCCCGCGCGTGTGTCGTTGGGGGGCGGCATCAAGATGCACGCGCCACCCGAGCACACTTGACCGCCGCCACAGACGACTCCGCACGCGCCGCAGTTCATCGTGGTGGTGAGCGCCGTCTCGCACCCGTCGATTGCCAGCCCGTTGCAATTCCCGAAGCCCGCAGTGCAACTGGCGACCGTACAGCTCCCGGCCGTGCAGGCCGATGAAGCGTTGGGCAACGAACACACCGCGCCGCACGCGCCGCAGTTGGCGGCACTCGCGTTCGTGTTGACCTCGCAGCCGTCGGCGACGACTCCGTTGCAGTTTCCGAATCCCGCGATGCAGGAGGCGATTCCGCACGCACCGGCCGTGCACGATGACATCGCGTTCGGTGCACTGCAGATCCGGCCGCACATCCCGCAGTTGCCGACACTGCCGTTGAGATTGACCTCGCAACCGTTCGTCGCGTCCACGTCGCAGTTCGCGAAGCCCGGCGCGCACGCGACGAGGTTGCACATGCCGAGGGAGCACAGCGCGGTCGCGTTCGGACGAGAACACAGCGAGCCACACGTGCCGCAGTTGGTCGCACTGTTGAACACGTCGGTTTCGCAACCGTTCGCGGTCATCGAGTCGCAATTGGCGAAGCCCGCGATGCACGACCCGATGCCGCACGTCCCGGCAGTGCACGTCGGCGATGCAAAGGGAATGCTGCAGAACGCGCGACAGGCGCCGCAATTGGCCGCGTCGCTCGCGGTGTTGATCTCACACCCGTCGCCCGCGATTCCGTTGCAATTCGCAAACCCTGGGTTGCAGGCACCGAGCACGCACGATCCGCCCACGCACGATCCACCGGCGTTGGGGAACGAACACGCTCGACCGCAGCGTCCGCAATGGGTGGTGTCCACGTTGAAGTCCGACTCGCAGCCCGTCGCGACCACGCCGTCGCAATCGCCAAACCCCGCCCCGCACACGAGGCCACACGCACCGCCCGCGCACGCCGGCGTGCTGTTGGGCCGCGCGCTGCACGCCATGCCGCAACCGCCACAGTGCATCACCGTCGAGCCGGTGTCGGTCTCGCAGCCGTTGGACGCCACGCCGTCGCAGTTGCCGAAGCCTGCGCTGCAGGTTCCCACGGCACACGCGCCCATCATGCACGCGGCGGTCGCGTTGGGCACCATGCATACCGTGCCGCAGCTCCCGCAGTTGCCCGCGCTGGACGACACGTCGACTTCGCAGCCGTTGGAGGCGTTTGCGTCACAGTCCGCGAACCCCGCGTTGCACACGATTCGGCAGGTACCCGACGCGCAACTGCCCGTCGCGTTGGGAGCGGCGGGACACGCCATGCCACACGCGCCGCAGTGCGCGGCCGCCGCGCTCGTGTTGGTCTCGCAGCCGTTCGACGCCACGCCGTCGCAATCGCCGAAGGGCGACGTACACGTGCCGACGGCACACGCGCCGGCCGTGCACGCCGGGGCGGCGTTCGGCACGACGCACGCCATGCCACACGCGCCACAGTGCGCGGTGTTGGTCTGCGTGTCGACGCACGCGCTGCCGCAGCACTGTTGTCCGGTGGGGCATCCGCGCATCGGGCTGCAGCCCATCGCACAGCGATTGCCGGTACAGGTGAACCCGATCGGACAATGGTCGCTGGTGAGGCACTCGACGCAGACGTGGAGTGTCGTGTCGCAGTGGTTGAGCGTCCCGGAGCCGCCGTCGGTTCCGGTGCCGCCGTCGGAGCCGCTCGCAGCGCAGCCCTCGTCGGCTCGACAGCCCGCGACGCAACGGTGCATCATGTCGTCGCAGTGTGAACTCGCGGGACAAGTGTCCATCGCAGACGAACACTCGACGCAACGTCCGGTGGCCGTGTTGCAGGTCGCTCCGCCGGGATCTCCGACACAGTCCGAGTTCGACATGCACGGCCGAAAACCGTCGCCGTCGACGGCGTCCATCGTCGAACCGTCGCCCGCGTCGACTTCGACCGAGTCCATGACGATGACATCCCCGGGCACATCCATCGTCGTCGCGGTTTCGCCGCCGACATCGGTACGCCCGTCGGGCCGCACGTCCATACCGTTGTTCGCAGGGCCGCTGCAGGCGAGGCCTCCGGCAACACCGAAGAGCACAACAAGAAGAGCAGATCGTCGATCCGATGGGCGGCAAGTCATGGGCATTTCGGGCTCCGAGAGTCGAAGCACGCATGGTAGCGGAAACGATGCTCCCGTGCACCGCCCTGGCGCAGCGTGTTCGTCGACGAAGGTCGACGACCCAGATGTTAGCCCGACGCTTCAGCGTCAGGGCCGGGCAGGGTCACGGCGCGCGCGTACGAAGGCTGTCGACGGCGTGAACGGGCGCATCGTCGCCGCGCATGAGATGCGTGATCGTGGCGTACACCAACCGCTGGCTCTCCAGCATGCCCTTGCCGGCGAACACGGGCGACGTCACGACAATCGAATAGTGCCCGCCTCCGCCGGTGACTTCGGCCTTGGCGTCGGGCACTTCGCGTTCGATCGCGTCTCGAATCTGTTCGGCGAAATTGACACCGGGGGGACCGTGCTGCGACATGTCTCTGCCTTTCGGATTCCGTTGGGTCCGGTATGCAATCCAACGTTCGGTTCAGTACCGCGGAACACTCGTGTCGACGGTGCGCGACCACGCGTCGATGCCGCCCGACAGGTTTGCAACGTTTCGGTGGCCCTGCGCGAGACGCTGTTCCGCGGCGGCCTGGCTGCGCATCCCGTGGTGACACACGAACACGAGCAACGTGTCCTTCGGAAGTGCGTCGAGATGCGCTTCGGTGTCCGCGTCGAGCGCGCGGGCCCAGTCGATCTTCGCAATGGCACGTTCTTTGTCGCCGCGCACGTCGATCAACTCGAACTTCTCGCCGCGATCGCGCATGGCCTTCAGTTCCTCGGGCGGAATCGGTCGAACCTTCGCGGGTGCGTTCGGATTGTCCATCTTGAATCCGGCGCCGCCGGGCCCCTGAACGAAATCCACGACCAGTCCGTCTGCCCGATCGGCACTCGCGCTGTCGATCCGAAGCACGATCCCCCCAAGATCGATCTCGACGTCGCCGCCCTGCGCGGGACCGAAGTACAAGTCGTACTCGAACCGCGGGGAGATCTCGAGCCGAAGCGGGTCGCCGTCGGCCTGCTTCGCGGCGTCGCGGATGGCCGCCAGTGCGGTGTCCGTCAAGCGCACGCGCGGAACCACCTTGGACTTGGGCGTGGCACCGAGCATCTTGCCGAGCTCGCCGCTGGCGTGCATCTCTCTGACGATGTCTGCGCCGCCGACGAACGTGCCATCGATGTACAGCTGCGGAATCGTTGGCCACTGAGAGAATTCCTTGATGCCTTCGCGGATGGCAGGGTCCGCCAGCACGTTTACCGTGACGTAGTCGCCGACGATCGTATCGAGCACGCCGCAGACACTCGCGGAAAACCCGCATTGCGGTGCGCCGCGCGTGCCTTTCATGAACAGCACGACTCGGTTCGAACCAACGGTCTGGGCGATTTGCTGGCGCGTGGACTCTTCGATCGGCATTGGGTTCCTCCGGACGACGGAAATCTCGACGACCGCACGGGGTCAACCGGCGGCGTGGTCGGCTACGTGGCGCAGTCGAGTTTCCGTGGCAAGCGCGCGGAGCGAAAGAGCGGACCGACGGAGCGGGAAATCCGCGGTCAGAACGGGCAGCAGAAAATGTCCGGATCGGGGCGGCCGAACATGTTCAACCCCGGGCGACACCCCGAGACGACCGCGTTGGCCCGGCTCGAGGGTCCCATGGCGCGGTACGCGACAGGGGGTGCGCCGATGCTGCGACAGTTCGTGTCCAAGTCCGAGCGGCGCGTTCGGTCGACACCGCCATACGCGGGCGGCGTGGGATACGTCGGCGGCGGAACGTAGCTCGGCGCCGGCATCGCGGCGCATTGCGCAGGAATGTTTCCGATCGCAGCGAGTGCGTTGCGCATTCCCGAGAGCGCCGTCGTGCACGCGCCCTCGCCTCCGAGCCGACCATAGAGCGGTGCGATGCTCGGACAGCTGGCAGCGTACATCGTGAGGCCGGGGGTCATCTGAAGTGCTGAGCAGCACAGTTGATGCTGGCCGCACGCGGTCGCGGCGGTGGTCGGAAGGTTGTTCGTGGGGGCCGGGTAGTTCGTCGGCATCGTCGGGTACGTCGGCACCGTCGGATACGTCGGTGCGGTCGGGTAGGTCGGCGTCGTCGGGTAGGTCGGTGTTCCCATCGGAGTCGGGGCGCTCGTATGCCCGGCGTTTTGATCGCAGCCGATGGCGCTCGCCACGGCGAACGCGACGCACACGCAGGCACTGGTCTTCACACTTGCACGCTGATTCATTCCCATCCCTCGGTTCAGGGGCGCCATCTCAGGCCCGGTCTCGGGCCTCGCGCCCGAATGCGCCTTCGGCCCCCTTGGCGTCTCTTGTACGTCAATTTGAGTTTCGAGGTGCCGCAACTGCGCCCGTATCGCGCCCGCTTGTCGCATTTCCCGACGTTCCGGGCGGCGGTCGCCGCACGCCGATTGCTGCGAGCCCTGCGGCACGTTCCGAGCGCGCGCGGAGCGCGGTCATCCCCCGAACGGCCCATCGCCCGTGCTGGTTGGTGAGATACGACGTCGGCAACGGCAGCCCGGGCAGCCCGAGAAGTTGGAGCGTTACGCGCGTTCGCGGCGTGCCGGGAATTTCTTCGGCTTCGATTCGGTACTCGAACCGGCGCATGTTGCCTTGAACCTGTTGTCCGTCGATCACCAGGCTGGACGGTGAACGAGTGACGCCGAAACGCACGAGCGACCATACTTGGCCTAGATTGTCGAGCAACGGCACCCGGAAATAGACGTCGACTTGCCCGTGTCGCCGTTGGATCACCCGGCTCTCGGCGACTTGCGGGAGAAACTCGCGGTATCTGGAAAAGTCGAGCAGGACGTTCGTAAGCGTGTCGAACGAGGCGTTGATCACCGTCGCGACTCGCCCCGCACGAACATCGGTGCCCGGTCGGACGACGGCCTGCAGGTCCATCGGGGCCGCCGCGGGCGTGGCAGGGCCGGCCGCAGTCGGCGAGGTCGCAGGCGCTTGCTGGGCGAACGCCGTCGCGGGAGCGAGCAGCGAACACGCGAGGGCACCCATGCGAATCGAACGAATCATGCGAACGACTCCTTCGGTGGGAGCGACCAGAAGATCCGATGGCCCTGCGAATCGTCGTGACGGAGGAACGAACAATCACGAAGACGAAAGCGAAGCGACGGAACAGTAACACGTCCTGGGCGCGATGCGAGCGAGCGGGCGCCTGCGGAAAGTTCCAACCGCAGCGTCCCGGCGCGTTTGCTGCTACCGCGCGCAATTGGGTCGCGCGCGGAGCGACCCCGGTGATCGATTGCACGGCAGCGACCGCTGGATTCTGACGTAGAACACCTTGCGTGAACCTGGTGCGCACGAAGTGTCTCCACTCCCTCGCGACGATCGTCCCGGCACTCGCACTCGCGACCGGATGCGGCGGCGCTTCGAACTCGCGCTCGTACGAGCCGAGCGGTGCCACGTCGGGCGGTTCGACTGCGACGACTACGACCGTCGCCACTGCGCCGAGCGCGGCAAGCTCCGCGGCGGTCCCGATCGATCAGGCCGCGGGTGCCACCCCATCGGCCGTGGCGCCGGCGGCCACGACGCCGTCCGCAAGCCCGGCAACGCCTCGCTCGTGGAGCGGCGGTTCCGCCGGAAGCGCGAGCACGATGGCGGCGGGCGCACAAATAGAGCAACTGGAATCGCGGATTCGCGCCGGGATCGCGCGGTTGTCCACGGCCACTGGAGGCTGCGACGATCTGTGTCGCGCGGTCCACGACATCTGCGGCGCGGCCCGCGAGATCTGCGAGCTCGTCGGCGACGGGGACGGTTCGCGTCCGAGCGACGATCACTGCCGGCGAGCCCAAGCGGCGTGCGGTGACGCTTCGCGGCAGGGCCAGCAGAATTCCGCCCGTTGCGCGTGCGCTCGCTGATCGCCGGGATCGCGTGAGGTCGTCGGCGCACGCGGGGCGAATCCGAAGCGAGGACTGGGACGTATTCTCGCTGCCGGGTCCGAACGATCGGGTCGGCGCGAGGCTCACCGAATTTGCTTCGCCGGGAGTAAAGTGTACGTGTTCGCGCTTCGACGACGGTCGAAGTCCGATTCTTGGTCAGGAGTCACCCCCACATGAAGTTGACGCTCGGTTGTAGATTGGTTGCAGCTTGCGCTGCGGGATTGCTGGTCGCGTGCGGAGATTCCGCCAACGGCGGCGACGCCAGCGACACGTCGGCGTCCGGCCCCGCCGTGCGCATCACGATGCCCGCGCCCGACACGACCGTGGCGCTTCCCGCCGACGGAAACGTCCCGGTTGCGTTCACCGTCGACAACTGGACGTTGCGCACACCGGGCTCGTGCATGGGCGCTGCGAACTGCGGTCACGTACACATCAACATCGACGACGCAGCCTGCAACGCGATGGGAATGGTCTACAACGGTGCGAGCGCGACGTCGCCGATCGCTGCGAACTTCAACAGCTGTCCCGCGGCGATGCGCGTCGGGATGCACACGATCACTGTGTCCCTCCGAAACGACGACCACACGCCAGTGATGAACGGCGGTGTCGCTGTGCAGGCGTTGGCCCGGGTGACGATCACGAGTGGTGGGAACCCGACCGTCCTGATCAGCTCGCCGATGAACGGCGCGTCGGTCGGCCTTCCCGCAGACCAAAATATTCCGGTGGCGTTTGCGGTGACCAATTTCAATCTGCAAGCCCCGGGTGCGTGCATGGGCGCGGCGGGATGCGGTCACGTGCACATCACCATCGACGGAACCGCGTGCAACGCGATGGGCAGCCCGTACAACAACGCGGGCGCGGCATCGCCGATCAACGCGAACTTCGCGAGCTGTCCGATGGGGACCCGGACGGGGATGCACACGCTGGAGCTGTCGCTACGCAACGACGACCATTCGCCCGTCATGGTGTCGGGCGCGCCGGTGCGTGCGACGGCGATGATCAACGTGACGACCGGGCCGTCGGTGACGATCACGTCGCCCATGGCGGGTGCGTCCGTCTCGCTCGGGACGACGAATACCGTACCCGTGGCGTTCAGCGTGACGAACTTCACGATGATGGCGCCTGGATCCTGCGGCGCGACGATGAACTGCGGGCACGTTCACCTCCAGGTCGACGGCGCCGCGTGCAACTCGGGTGGAAGCCCGTACAACGCGATCTCGGCGTCGAGTCCCCTCTCGGCGAACTTTGCGATCTGCCCGATGGCGAACCGGATCGGGTCGCATCGAATTACCGTTCAGCTGCGAAACGATGATCACTCGGCTGTGCTGGCGGGCGGAAGCCCGGTCGACTCGTCCGTGATGATCACCACGACGATGTAGCCGAAACGTTGCCGAACCAATGGGGACGACGCTCATGATTCGATCGAGCCGTTTTTCGCCCGCGATGGTCTTGCTCGTGGGCACGCTCACGGCCTGCGGCGGAACGCCTGCGGGCGACGCGGGTCCGGACGCGACGATCCCCGACGGCGTCGCTCCCGATGCAACAACCGCAGACGTACCGACGGGCATGGACGCGGTCGCCGACGTCGAGCAGTGCACGATCGACGACGCCGGCAACGGAATGACGTTCGAGGCCGTCTATCGGCAGATCGTCAGTCGCCGCTGCGGCGCGGTGGGCGCCTGCCACATGAATGGCGCGGAATCGCAAGCCGGACTGAACATGGGGGACATGGCCACCGCGCGCATGCTGCTCGTGGGTGTCCCCGCGGCGACGGCGGTGTTCTGCATGCCGATGGACGTCGTGAACCGCGTTCAACCGGGCGATCCGGATCACTCCATGATGTGGCGACGCGTGAGTCCACGTCACTGTGCCGAGCGCATGCCGCTCGGCGGGCCGTATCTCTCGTGCGACGATCAGAATCTCATTCGCGGCTGGATCATTTCGGGCGCACGCTGACGGAATGCTCGTGAGGCCGGCGCTGGCGGTCGCGTCGTCGTTCGCGCTCGCAGCGCTCGCAGCGTGCGCGGGGTTCGCGGCGTGCGCGTCGTCGGCACAACACGGGGGCTCGAGCCCGCCGGCGATCCGCTCGGAACGGCCGAGTCCTCGTCGCGTGACGCACGATGTTCCATCGCGGATCGTCGTCGTGCCGGCGTCCGACGGTGCACGGATTGTCGGTCAAGACAGCGAGGGCGCCGTGTTCGCGACGGCGGGCGGCTACCGAATTCGAGTCGGTACGCGGACCGAGCGCGCCCGTGAGGCCCTCGCCGAGACGATCGAGTTCGCCATTCCGCGCGGCGTCGAATGGCGCTTTTTCACCGCGACGTGCGCGTACGACGCACCGACGTTCCTCGGCGCACTGCGGCGGGTCGACCTGCCGCCCGGCCACGTGGGTCACGGGGTGGGCCGGCCGGTGTTCGTCGACGAGCACGGCAGTCTTCGCGGAGCGGATGGACCGATGCATCGACGCGTGATCGACGGCGCCTTCTCGGACGACCGGCGGGGGGTCCTGGTGGTCGAGCCAGGCCGCGCGATGATCACCCAAGACACCGGCCTGCACTGGACCGCGGTGACATCGCACGACGACGCTGCGCTCGGCGTCGTCGCGGAGCAGGACGCTCGGTGGGTCATCGGAGCCGAAGCTGCCGTGCGAATCGATCGCGACGGCAGCGCGACGGAATTGCCGCTGGAGCGAGTGCCGGCGCCGGTCGAGCAGATGCCGATGGAAGTGCTTCGCACGGTGCGAGCCAGTGTGGATGCCGATCCGCTCGCGGTGCTCGACACTGCGCGCGGTTCGGGCGTGACGAGCAGCGTGCGCGAAGGCGAACGCGTGTGGTTCTCGGCGGCGTCGGGATCGTTCGTTTTCGATCTCGCGCGCGATTCGATCGTGTCCGTCGATCCCACGGGGCTGCCCTGTGTGCCGACGCGTTGGCTGTCGGCCGGTCGGACGTGGGTCGTGTGCCCACCTGCGCTGGGTCGCGTTCGCGTGTTTGCTCGGGCGGCGAACGACCGGTTCGAACCATGGCTGTCGGTCGATTCGAACACGACCTGGGGTCCTCGCGCCGACGGCTGCGTCGCGAGCGATGACGGCGAGCACATCGCGTGTCCCGGGACGTGCGCGGACGAGCGCGGTGACGCGGGCGCCGTCGCGCGTTTCGAGCATCCGATGTGCAGCCGCAGCGGTGTGCGTCCACCGCGCACGAGCGACACCGGCGGAGACGTGTGGATCGGGCTCGACGGAGAACGTCCGATACGCATTGCGCACGCGGAAGGCAGCCGCGCCGCGGTCGTCGCCAATGGCCCGGGGGAATTGCGCGCGATCGCGGGCTTGGCGCCGGCTGCTGCGGAGTTCGAACGTGTCGCACGCGCGGAGGTCGGTCCGGGGAGTCGCGCGCGGTGGATTGCGCCGGATCCCGACGCGCCGTCGGACGCACCCGCGTGGGTCATCGCGAGCGGGCCGATCGACGGAACGATGCACGTGTCCCCGTCGTTCGGCGGCTCGACGCCGCCAACGCTCGGCGAGCCGCAACACGTGCTCGCGCTGCGGAGCGACGGGACAATTGCGCAGACCGACGACGACGGCGAGCACTGGCAGTGGCTGCACGCCGCCGACTCGTGGGTCGAGCGCTGGCTCGCGCCTTCCGCGCGCGCCGCGATCCCAAGAGGACCGGCGTGTGCGGGTGCGGTGTGCACGCTGCGACCGGGCGTGATCCGGTTCGGCTTCGGTCCGCCCCAACGATCCAGCGTTGGCGCGGAGGATCTACCCCCCGACGACGTCCACACGGCAACGCCGCAGAGATTCACGTGCGAACCGACGGGTTCTGCGCTTGCTCTGCACGTCTGGGATGCCGTCCGACTGCCCGACCGTGTATTGAACACGTTCGAATCACCCGCGGGAGTCCTCGACGTCGAAGAACGACGTCTGCCCCGGGCCGAAGACGGAGTCCGCGTGACGGTCCGCTGGCGCGGTCTCGCAGACCGATCGCACGACATCGCAGGCGCTGCGCGGTCCGCAGCGTTCGCTCGGCTGTTCGCGCCGGACACGACGTCGTGGCGGTTGATCGACGGGCGTGCGCAAGAGGCCTGGATGCTCCGGTGCAGCGTTCCGCCCGGCGCCCGCGAGCAACGATGCGACCTGCTGCTCGGTTCGAGCCGAGGCTTGCAAGTGGTGAGTTCGATGGGAATCGCCGATCTCGTCACGGTCGCCGATCGCGGGCGTTTCGTCGCGCTCGCAAGCGAGCCCGGAGGACAGCATTCCGACGCGCGGGTGGGATCGTCTCGCGCCGGCAGCGTCGCGCGCGGTCGATTCGTCGTGTGGAACGAACGGTTGCGGACGGCTACGGTCACCCCCGTCGCGTTCGGCACATCCGTGCGACCGAGCGTCGGAGTGTACATTCGCGACGGGGATTCGGGCACGGCACGGCTCCATCCGGATGGGCGAATCGTCCTGTCACCGTCGGACCCGAGAATCGACCCGATCATCGTCACGGTCTCGCACGGCCCGTGCGGTGCGTCGGTTTCGGGCCGCGTTGCACTGTCGGTCGAAGGCGATCTGCGCGGTGCGCTCGCCGGCGGCACGGCGGTACATGGTTCCGCGGATTTCGCGCTCGACGGCGACCGAGCGTGCCTCCGATCAATCCGGGGCGTGGTGCAGGATCTTCGGGGGCGGGATCACTGGCTTTCCGCGACGGCCGGGGCGGACGGAATCGTCGGAACCGCGCATCTCGAAGTCGGCGCTCTCCCGATCCGCTGTTCCTGGCCGGCCGCCACTGCGCCGCGAGCCCCGTAAGCCGTTCCCCGCGGGCGCGAAAGCCCGTACCGTTGGCCGCGATGCGACGCACGATGCCCGAACTGATCGCCGCCAAGCGCGATGGTCACGCGCTGACGGCCGACGAAATCGAGTTCATCATCCAGGGATTCACCCGCGGTGACGTGCCGGACTATCAGCTCGCCGCGCTGGCCATGGCCGTGTTCTTCCGCGGGATGACCGACGACGAAACGCTGGCCCTCACGCGGGCCATGCGCGATTCGGGCGACGTGATCGACCTGTCCGACGTGCCCGGACGCAAAGTCGACAAGCACTCCACCGGCGGGGTTGGGGACAAAGTGTCCATCTGCCTCGCACCGCTCGTCGCGGCATGCGGCGTGAAGGTTCCCATGGTCTCGGGACGCGGCCTGGGACACACGGGCGGGACGCTCGACAAGTTGGAAGCGATCCCGGGCTTCAGCGTCAGCGCCACGGTCTCGGAATTTCGAACGATGGTTCGCGACGTGGGCACCGCGATGATCGGGCAAACGAGCGAGATCGCGCCCGCAGACAAAAAGCTGTACGCGCTTCGCGATGTGACCGCGACGGTCGAAAGCATCCCGCTCATCGTCGCGAGCATCCTGTCCAAGAAGCTTGCGGAGGGGATCGACGGTCTCGTGCTCGACGTGAAAGTAGGACGCGGCGCGTTCATGAAAACCCTTGAAGACGCGCGGCGACTCGCCAACGCCCTGGTGCGCGTGGCACGCGGTGCGGGCAAGGACTGCGTCGCGCTTCTCACGTCGATGGACGCTCCGCTCGGGCGCACCGTGGGAAACGCGCTCGAGACGGCCGAGGCGTTCAGCGTCTTGCAAGGGCGCGGACCCGCGGACCTCATCGAGTGCACGATGGCACTCGGCGCCGAGATGCTGGTGATGGGCCGGGTCGCAACCTCGCTAGACGACGCGCGGGAGCGACTTGCGACGGCGGTACGCTCCGGCGCGGGCTGCGACGTCGCGCGACGAATGATCCGCGCGCAACACGGCGACCCGCGTGTCGTCGACGAGCCCGACCGGTTGCCGCAAGCGCCGGTTCGTCAACCCCTCCGTGCCGTTCGTGCCGGATGGATCGCGGGCATCGACGGCCTCGCGACCGGCCTCGCAGGCGTGGCCCTCGGCGCGGGACGCACGCGCGCAGAAGACTGCGTGGATCCGTCCGTGGGGTTCGTCTTCGAGCGCACGGTCGGTGACGCCGTGGCGCCGGGCGACCCGATCGCGTGGATCCACGCCGCAAACGAGTCCGGAGCTCGGGACGCAATCGAGCGTCTCGCCGCCGCAGTGCAAATCGTGGACGCCGCGGTGCCGCAGCGAGGCCCGCTCGTGCTCGAACGCGTGGCGTAGCGAGACAGAGGAGAAATCCACAGGAAGGTGGGAAGACGGGAACTCGGAAGGGTGGGTCTGCGGATTCGGTCGTACGCGCGGGCCAAGCCGCGGGAAACTCGTTCCGAACTACTCAAAGCGGCTTACCGTCTTCCTGTTCAATTTCTCCATTCTTGATGCGCGCGGACAGCGATTCGCGGATCACAGGCGCGGGTCGAACAGACGCCAGTGCCCGGCGATGCGAACGAGCGTGTCGATGCGCAGTCGACGCTCCTCCGTGCCCGCTCGCCACGCAATCACGGGGCCGGACACGCACTCGCTCGTGGCGTTGGCGAACCGGCCACACGGGCGGAAGTTCAGCGTCTGCGTCGTGGCGAACGTTCCAACGACGCCGACCCACACGCCGGCCGCGAATCGGGCACGCAGCTCGCGCACGTCGCGATCGACGCCCTGTTGGTGCATCGAAATGAACGGCGCAAATCCCGGCTGAAAGATCCCCTGCAAGTCCGCAAGCGTGGGCATGACCGTCGCGGCGCCGGCGGTGTTGCCGTCGCGCACGGCTTCGAAGAACTGCTGGAGCATCGTCGCAATCTCGCCGCGGTCGGCCGGGGTGAGCGTGTACGGCGTCGCCCGCGCGTCGGAGCCCGCGAGCGCGCACGCGGCGCCGAAGGTCGCGATCGCAACACGAAATGGCATCGCAAGACGGCGGGACGGCGACCGCATGCGACGAGTGTTCAAGATTCGCTGCGCCGTGGCAAACACGACGCGGCGACCGCACGCGAGTCCGTTCATCGCACGAAGTCGACGCCGCCGTCGGGATCGAGGGCTGCACCGTCGAGCCCACCCACGCGACGAAGCGCGTCGTACAAGACGATCGCTGCGGCCGTGCTCAGGTTCAAGCTTCGAACCGGTCCGGCCGTCGGGATGCCGTATGTGTCCCGCTGGTACCGATCGAGAATCTCCCGCGGCAGTCCTGCCGATTCCTTGCCGAACACCAGTGCGTCGCCCGGTGCGAGGTCCGCGTCGAGGTAGCTTCGCGTGCCGTTGGCGCTGAACAGCCGCACGCGGGAATCGGCGTGCTGCGTCGCGAACGTCTCGAAATCGGGATGAACGTGCAGCCGCACGAGGTGCCAGTAGTCCACGCCCGCCCGCCGCACGGACTTGTCGTCAATCCGAAACCCGAGCGGGCCGCACAGATGCAGGTCCGACTGCGTCGCGGCGCACAGTCTCGCGATGTTCCCGGTGTTCGGCGGAATTTCGGGTTCGACGAGGACGATCCGAAAGGGCCGATCTAGGGGCGGGACTCTGAGCTTGCGTGGCATGGCCCCGCGAGGATACCTTCCCGGGGCAGACATGCGTCGAACCCTTGTACCGTCGAGCATTCTGGCTGCGGCGCTGCTCGCGAGCGTTCCGGCCGCGGCAGATCCCTTCGACCTGGCGCTCAATCGCCTGTCGTTCTACGACCGGACGCCCGATCCGTCGCCCACGCGGGACTATCAGTTCGTGGGCGGCTGCGGCACCTCGCCCGACTACCACCAGTGCCAGGCGGACCACTCGATGTTCGCCAACCTGGTCAACCAACTCGGCGGCGCGCTCGCACCGGCGCTGATGGCTCCCGCGCGAACGCTCGGATACAACGGTCTGTATTTCGCGTACGAGCATTCGATCAGCGGCATCAACGGCGACGCGTCGTACTGGCGACGCGGGACCGAGGGCACGCAGCGCGATCGGATGAACACGAACAACCCGACGACCGTCGTCCGGGACACGGTGCCGAATCAACTGTTCGTGAGCCGGTTGCACGTTCGAAAGTCGTTCCCGTACGGCTTCGAGCTCGGCATGCAGGGCAGCTGGCTGCACGAGAGCACGATCGTTGCGCTCGGCTTGGACATTCGCTGGGCGCCGTTCGAGGGCTTTCACACCGGCATCGGGTACCTCCCGGACTTCGCGGTCCGCGGCGCGGTGAACACGGTCGTCGGCCAGCAGCAGCTGTACCTCACGATGGTGAGCGTCGACGGTTCGTTCTCGAAGCAGATCGGCATCGCCGGCGCCTTCACGCTGACGCCGTTCATCGGCGGCCAGGCCCTCTGGATCTTCGGCGACTCAACCGTGATCGACGGCACGCCACTCCGCAGCTCGTACCGCGAGTGTCCGCGGCGTCACGTGGAGTTCCAGCGCAACCCGATGACCAACGCCCTCGAGGGCTCGACGTTGGTCTGCGACGTCGTGGCCGCACCGATGGGCGGCGGCGACGATTCACGCAACGACATGGTGTTCACCGCCGCACGGATCCTTCGCGGCCGAATGTTCGGCGGAATGCGCTTTCGCTACGGTCTCCTCGCGATCACGGCGGAGTTCGGGATGGACCTGATCGCGCCGTCGTTCTCGTCGGAGCCGGATTCGGCCGGCAGTCCGCTCGGTCGACCGATCGTTCCGACGCCCGCGTCAGGTCCCGATCGCCAGCGCATCACGCTCGATGACTACCGTCAGTGGACGATCAGCTTCGGCGCGGGCCTGAGCTTTCACTGAACGTTCTTACCGCGTGACGGGTTGCGCTCCGGTGAAGTCTACGACGCCAGCGTGTCGTTCGACCACGCCGACGAGCCCCACGCGTCCACGTGCGAGTTCACGCACGCCGTGCGAGTCGTTGAGCGAGATCACCGCTTCGTAGTTCTCCATCGGCTCGAATTCGCCGGCGGCGCGGTGGAGCGACGTCGAGTGAAAGATGATCCGCTCGCCAGGATTCGCCAGCGAGATGGACTCGTTGCTAACGTAGCGACGCGTGCGATCGCGCTCGATGTGAAACCACGACACGATCACTTCGGCGACGTTCGGGGCACGGTTGAGGAAGACCATGAAGTTGACACGCCACGCGTGATTCGCGGTGTCCTCGCCGTACGACGTCGCGCGGTTGTTCGCGGCCCACGCGCGGATGTTTCCGAACAAGTCGCGCGGCGGGCGGCGCTGGAGAAAGACAATCGTGCCACCGCCACGGCCCTGCGCGAACGCCACGGAGCTTCCGAGCGTCATCGCGAGCGCGAGCGACAGGAACAGCCAGAAACCGAATCGGGGACGGAGTCGCTTCATGGGCAGAGAGTGTAGAGCGGAGACGGGGGAGCGGGGAAGAGGGGGGCGACTCAGTTCGGACAGTTGGCCGAGCCGTTGGGCGAGGTGCCACTTTGAACGACGCCGGACATCACATTCACCGTCGCGATTTCGCGCCAGTCGGGGCCTCGGTCCGTCGGTTGCGCGTTGCTGCTGTTGGGCTCGGTGATGAAGAACACGCATCGGCGGTACACCGTGTACGGCACGCCCGACGGCTGGATCACCAGGTGCGCCGTCACACGAATTCGCCGCGCAGTGCCGCGAGCGCCGGCCGTGTCACTGTGCAAGTGCGCGCGCAGACGGTAGTCGCCGGTTTGGACGACATGTCCGTCCGCGGTGCTGACGGTGATGTACTCGGGACCGTAGCCGTCGCGGTTGTCGATGGACAGCGCACCGACGTTCTCTTCGGTCGCGTCTCGCCCGTACCACGTTGCGCGGCCGTCGGGCGCTACGAGGTACATGTCCATGTCCGACTCGTCGGCATCCCAGGTCATGAGCGCTAGCAGCTCCGAGCGCGGGAGGCTCGCCTGGAACGGCACCGCGCGCGCCGCGCTGTTCCGTTGCCACGCGGACGTGTTCAGCATGCCGGGGCTTGCGATCACGTAGAGTGTCGAGCTGCCGGTGAACATCGGGATCGCGCCGCGGTACGTTCGGTCGCCTGCCACGCGAACGGGAAACACCTGACCCCACGCAAGCACTGCGGCTTGCGAGCCGGCAGGCAATGCAGTCCCGATGGCACCCGTCACGTCGTACGCACGGTTGGTGATCATCTCGGCGCTCGCGGGCGTCTGCACGGTCAAATCGCTCGACGTCGCGAAGTTCGCATCGGCCTCTGCGAGGAGGCTGACGAAGTCGTCGGGCCGGCCCCAGTCGGGCAGGCCGAACACGCGGAACGTGGTCTGCTCGAACAGGATCGCGCCGGCCATGTCGAGCACGGTGCCCGAGAGCCCCCCGGCAGCGGTGTACGGCACTCGCACCATGCGGCCCGGCAAATTCGGGTCGTACGCGAGGAGCGCCGTCGTGTCGTAGCCGTAGACGAGAATCGCGTGCGCGGCGTCCGGCGTCAGCGTACCGGCACTCGTCGAGCGGCCACGGCCGCGCAGCAAGAGGACCATTGGCGTCGTGAACGTGACCAGGTTGTTCTTGATCGTCTCGAGCTGTGCCGCAGTAGTGACAGGCGGATTGCGCGCTGCGTCCGGTTGGTTGGACCACGACGCAAGCGCGCCGAGCTGCGCGCGCATCGCGAGGATATCCGCAACCTGCGGGCGAGCGGCGAATCGCTGGCTCAACGGCATCTGGCCCACCGCGTTCGGACGCGAGAAGTACCAGGCAGCGAACGTCGTCATGCCGAGGCAATTGCCGCCGGTGGTGAACGCCCCGCCGATGTTCGGGATCGACCAGCCGTTGGCCGCCGGAGAGAAGTTCGGGATCATGTGCGTTGGCGGCAGCGCAGCGTTGCCGGTCGCGACGCCAAACGCCGAAAACGTGCGGCTCTGAAATGTCAGCGTGTGAGCGGCCACGTCGTGGGAGACGACCACCGCCGGCCGGTATCCGTTTACGGGATCATAGTGGAGCACGGTCAACCAGCGTCCGGGCGTCGCCAAACTCGCGTCGTAGCGCATGCGGACCAACAGCGGCGCGACGACGGCGTCCGGTTCGCTCACGCCGATCTCGACGTTGTCGCCCGCCATCGCGAAGCCCGCAGGAAGGGGCGCAGGCAGCGGCGCGACCGTCGCCGTCATCATGATCGAACGCGACAGCGAATCGGGACCCGACTCGACCTCGACCGGTCCGACTCGATTGAATCGGCCCGCCTGCAGCTCGCCGGGAGCCAACGCCGGCTCGCTCGCGTCGCCGGCGTCCGACCCGTTGTTGGGAGTCGACGGACAGGCCATCAGCGTTGCAGCCATCACGGGCAGTACGTAGGAGTGGAATCCGCCGAACTTCTTGGAACTGGATCTTGTCATTGTGCGCTCATCGTCCAGCTCTCAAGGAATCGGCCGGAACGCTCAGCCTTGCACGTTGGCGAGTTTCATGTCGGCCATTCGCACGATCGCGCACACAATGAGCGGCAAGAACCGTGCGCGTCACCGCACGATCGGCACGCGTTCGAACACCTCCGCGACAAACCCACTCATCTGACAGTTCTCTCCGCCCAAGAGCAGCAATCCATCATTGCGGTCGTCGCGGAACAACGCAGGTCCATCGGCACCGGCAAAGCCCATGCTGCGCTGCAAACGACCAAGCAACGCCATCTCTGCACGGACGCCGACTCGCAACAACCAGAGTTCTGCAGAACAGCGCCCTACCGTCATGACAAAGCCGCACGCGCGAGGATCCCACACGAGTCCGGTGGTGTCGTCCGGAATCGCGTCGAGCGTGCCGGCAACCTCACGCCAGCGGTCACCTTCCAACGCCCACGCACGACGATCGCGCGTGACACCCATCCAACCGCCCGCGAGCACGAGCTGACGTCGCGTCGGATCCCAACCCATCTGTCGCCGCGTTCCCGCGGGCGGACTCTGCGCTTCGCTCGCGCGCCGTTCCCAGGACGGGCTCGCCGCAGCAAGCGAGAGCGACCAAGTCGCGCCAAACGCCGTGGTCGCAGGCACACTGCCATTGCTCCCGCCCGTGGCCACGAGCGCATCGCGTTCTGGATCGATCGCGATCGCGACACCGTCGACGGCTCCCGCGGGATAGTCCGCGAGTCGCGACACACGCGCGGTGTCGCCTTGGATCCGCACGTCGAGCACGGTCGCGCTTGGCTCGAAGAAACCGCCGTCCGGATAGCGCCCAGCGACGACGACCGCACGGGAACGACGCTCGTCCCACACCGCGACCGCGCCGATCGGCAGCATCCCGACACCGTCGAGTCGCAGCGGGACGGATCGACCGGTGTCGACTTCGAGTGCGAAGGGAGACGACGCTCGCGTGCCGCCGCTCGGTGAACCACCGAGTACGAGAATGCGACGAGTCGCGGGGTCGAACACCGCGGTGACACCCCACCTGCCCGTCGAACGCGCAGACTGCACGGAGCCGGGGCGCGGAAGAGGCGATCCGTCGCAACTGCGGAGTGAAACATCGGGGCGTGGCAGGACGCGATCGACTGGAACTCGGTCACTCACACTGTCCATCGCGGTATTGGCGTCGAGCGTGAGAGGCTCGAGATCCGTCCGCGCGCCGCATGCGAGGGTGCAGAGTGCAATTGCGGCGAGCGCGCCGACGCGGAACGCGTTCAAGGCGTCGCGGTCCATCGCCATCCTTCGCCCGTCGTCACGCGCGACGCGCCGGTCCCGCGTGCGCCTCCCCAGACGAGAACCGATTCGCCCGCAGCACCGACGACGACGCCCTCGATCGCGGCGGTGCCTGGAAACTGCGCTGCAGCCATCCATTGCGACGCGTACCGGTCGAACACCGCGGCGCGAGCGCCGGAGTCGGGCAGCGCGCCGGCCCAGACGAACAGCGTGCATCCGGTCCAGGCCGACGAGGCTTCGATCGTGGACGTGGGAGTTGCGAGGACGGCACTGGCCGATGGGAGCGCACGCCAACGGTCGTCGACGGGATCGTAGAGTCCGCCGTCCCACAGTTGTCGCGAGCCGTTGTTTCCGCCCCACACGAGTGCTTCGAGACCCGTCCAGAACAATTCGGCCCCCCACCGCGGCGACGGCGCGCCCGCGTTTTCGACGGAACTCCATTGATCGTCCGACGGGCTGTAGCGATACCCGTCGTTGCGTGGCGGCTGCGTCGAAAAGCTGGCTTCGGTGCCACCCCACACCAGCACTTGAGTTCCCGTCCAGGTGATCGCACTGCTGTTCCGTGCGTCCTGCCGCAGCGGCGGAAGAAGTTCGCGCCATCGCGCGGCATCCGGGGACAGCACACTGGCACTGTTGTGTTCCCCCGTGCCGCCAAGCGACCACACGAACCAAGCGTCCGTCATGCCGACAGCACGCTGCACGAATCGCGGTGCGCCCGCGTCTGGCACGGGAGTCCACGTGCGTGTGCGAACATCGAAGATTGCACCGCGGCGCGAGAGCAGCTCCCACACAAACACGCGCTCACCGAGAGCGGCCACGGTGAGCCTGCGACGGTCGCCACCCGGTGCCCCCGCGGGCACGGGTTCCCACGCGTCGGATCGTGGGTCGTAGAGCGCGCCGTCCGTGCGCTCCTCGCCGCGCGGACCGAGGCCGCCCCAGACGAGCAACCGGGCGCCGACACGGACGCTTGCCGCAAATGTCCGCGGCGATGGTGCGGACGCGTCCGTCACGCGAGTCCAGTGACCGGGCACAGCTTGCGTCGCGCACTGAGCCGGACGCGTCGGCGGCGGCGCCGGCGGAAGCCCCGCGTCGGGCGGAGTCACGAAATTGGCGCAGCCGAGCGCAAAGAGCCAGCAGAGGGCGCAGAGCGCGCAGCGCGTGGAGAATGCGTGGCGTTGAGTCGCGACGTTCACGGGCAACAGAATGCGCCAGCGAGGCACCGCAGTGAATTCAGATGATGTGAATCCAATCGTATCGCGATTGTATCCAATGGTTGCATCACTGTGTACTTGGCGTGAGCGACTGGATCGATCGCACGCCGCCCTGATTGCCGATCCCGAGGAAGAAGCTGGTCACGAGCGAACTCGCGCCGACGACCAGGAGACTTGTCGCGAAGAAGGGGCCGGGATTGGGGCCGGCGACCGTGACCGTGGTCATCCCGATGAGCGGGTTGAAGGTCATCCCGTGCGGCGTGAGGTCGAGAGCGGCGGTGATCGCGGCGACGGCGAGCGTAGTTGCGCCGAACGCCAGCGTCGCGAACGTCATTGCGCGGAGTAGGACCGACGGCCGTTCGAGCGTGACCCGCGCGCCGTTCAGCGGAACCGTGATTCCGACACGATGCCAGAAGCTCCCTCGGCCGCCGAACTGCAGCGTCAGTTCGCCGGGAGGTGCCCATATGCGGCACGGCGTTCGGCACAGCCGCGCAATCCCGCGTTCGATGTGCGGTCTGCGCGTGCCGAAAATGCCCTCGCGAAATCCGATCCAGTACGTCTGATTGCCGACGATCTGAGGACGGCCCACGGACTCGAGGTCTACGGGCGCTCGTCCGGGACCCGGCTCGAGCGTCGCCACCGGCGGCGGTGGAACGTCGTAGCCAGCGATCTGCGCGCGCGCAGCCTTCGCGACGAGCGCGAGCGTGAGCACGCATCCTGCGATCGACCACCGCGCCGTCGTTCGCACCGATCGCCTCCTGCGCGCGAAGCTCCGGGTCACGCGACGATCTCGGGCGGCGAGAGCGGACCGCCCGCGGCGCCCTGCGAGACGCAGCCACTCTGAGCCTCGGGCACGGAGCACGCGCCGCTGTGCGTGTAGTCGAACGAAACCGCTGCGCCGTCGACAGCGGTGAGTACGAAGGCACCACCCTCGCCGCGCGCATTCGCGTTCGGGCAATAGCAGAGATACCCGGCACAACCGTTCATGCGAGCGAGAAGCGCGCCGCCAAGCGCAATGGTCCGCAGAAATCGGACGCGGGACGCTGTGCGAAAGAAGGTCATGCATGCACGGTAGCGCGACGTCGAGGCGCAGGGAAATCGGGCCACAGGCTATCGGAGCCTTCGCTGCCTGACTCAACTTGCGCGCGGTCGTCGGCACCGGCGTGATGATCGTTCGCAACTGGCCCGCAACGGATCCGTTCGTCGTCGAGGTCACGGACGCCGACGGCCGCCCCGTCGAGGGCGTGAACGTCCATTGGACCGTCGATGACACACGCGGGTGGGTCGTGCCGGCGACTTCCACGACGGATGCGATGGGCCGCGCGGAGACTGCCTATCGAAACAATGCACTCGGCCCCGGTCTTCAAGTGCAATCGGCAACGGTGCGAGCAACGTTGCAGGCGCCTCGCCGGCGACCGTGGAGTTCGTTGCCACGACGTGTGAAGGCGGGATGTTCGCGACGATGCCGCTCGCGCAACTCGTGCGACCCGAAGTGCGCGATGTCGGCCGCGGGCGCGCGGGCTCGGTGCGCTCGGACGCGGTGCGCGTGATGGTGGCGCAGCAGGTCGGCCCCGAGTCGGGGCGACCGATCGCCAACATCGGTGTGCGGATCGTAGCGACGAAGGGTTCGAGCGGCGCGCCGCCTGTGGAGTGCGTCGGCGGGACGGTCTTGACGGATGCGACGGGTGTCGTGAACTGCGCGCTGCGGCTCGGATCGCGCACGGGCGCCGCGTCGTTCACCGTGTCGATCGGCGGAGCGATCCAGTTTCAGAACGTGCGCGTGCAGATCGACCCGTGAGCTAGTAGCGGGCGTCCGGGAGTTACCTTTCAGCTTTCGCCGCTTCCATGGCAGCCGGATGCTCGCACCGATTACGGCCACACGATCGGCGTCGGCCATGTGCGCCGCGGTGGATCGTTCGGGTCGAGGCCGCCGATCGAGCTCCAGCACAGCAATCGATGACTCGCGTCGATCACGCACGGCGGGCCCCAGCTCACGCTGAGCGCGGCGGCGCCATTCGCACCCACGACGACGGCGCCCGGATTTCGCCTTGAGAACGAACCATTGCCCCCTTCGCCCCACCAACTTTCGCCCCAGCAGTGCGTGACGCGATCTCGATCGATCGCGCAAGCCAGTCTGTCCCCGAATCCCGCCGACCGCACCGCATAGCCCAGCCCATGCCGCGTGGCCTCCGGTCGCAATCCGGGCATCAGCCCACCGCTCGTGTCGTAGCCCCAACACCACATGTCGCCGAATTGATCGATCGCACAACTGAACGTTTCGGAGAGCGCGAGATCGCGTGCCGGCGGTAGCCCCGCAACACGCACGGGACGGGGTCGATCGACATGCGTGCCGTCACCAAGCTGGCCGTAGACGTTCCGCCCCCAACACCACACTTCGCCGCGATCCGCGATTGCGCACGTGTGCTCCGCCGCGGCCTGAACCCGTTGCGCGCCGGTCAGAGCGACGAGCACTGGCGCAATGGACGACCGATTGGTTCCGTCCCCGAGTTGGCCGAAGTCATTCATTCCAAAGCACTCACAGGTTCCCCGCGCTGTCGTAACGCACACGTGACGTTCGACCCCTGCGATCGTGAGTGCGTCCGTAATGCCTTGTACCCACTGCGCGGCCGGCCATGGAGCCGCCGACGTCGGTGGCGGAACGACGTCCGGGTGCGATCCCCGACATTGCACGCGTCGGTCCTGCACGAGCGCGCACGCGAACCCGTCGCCGATGACGACGTCGATCGCGCCTTGAATCCCGGCGATCCGCTCGGGGCGGTCGGCCATCGGCGCCGGGCCTCCGACACAGTTCATTCGACCGGTGAGCACGCCGTCGCCCACGCACCACACGGACCCATCGACGCCCGCGGCGCAACTCGCCAACCCATGGCGCGAAATGCTCGCGAGCGGTGGCCACGCAGGCATCAGCTGCGCGCTCGCGAACACGCGGTCCACTCCGACGCCGAGTTCGTTCCCGCCATCCGATCCCCAACACAACACTGCGCCCGTGTCGGTCGCCGCGCAGGAGTGGTAGTCGCCGGCCGCAATGTCCGCTGCTGGCACCGGCAACGCCACACGACGCGCCGGTTGCCACCCTTGTGTGTGCGTCCCTATGCCCAACTCGCCGTCGCGGCCGCCACCGACACTCCACACGCCGCCCGAATCGTCGAGGACAACGAAGTGAAAGGCGCCGGCGGCGACCGTGCGCGCGTGCTCGACTCCGACATCGGCGTTCGGCGACATTGCGGCGGCCCCACGTCCGGGACGACCGTAGCGCGCGTGCACGCGGCGAGTAATGCCGACAGCAGCGCTCGCTGCAGCATTCGGGGCGTTCGAGACGTTCGCGGAGTGATATTCGCGACGGGCGCGCACTCAGTGTCGCTCGTGAGCAGGCGATCGTCGAGGTGACGCAGATGCCGCCGGAGTCGCGGGCGCGTCCCTTGGACGGGATGCCCCGGCGTGCGAACCTCGAGTCGTTCCATGGACTCCCTTTCCCGTCACGTCGTGCTCGCGCGCGCGGGACTCGCGCTCGCACTGACGTGCGCGATCGCAGCGCGACACGCTCATGCCGACGTTCCCGTCGCCCGCCCCGTCGCCCGCCCCGTCGCGCGCCCCGTCGCCCGCCCCGTCGAACAGACGCGATTCTTCCTGGAAGTCGGCACGGACGTCCGCTTCACGGTGCATCCATCCGAGTGGCAGACCGTCGAGCGACTGTGGGGCCTTGCGGGATTCGTTCGCCTCCCGGGATTCCACGCGCTGCTCGGTGCTGCGCTCGCGCCGCGGATCGACGTCGCGCTGCGTTTCGGCCTGACGCAGGGCGGCGCGGGATTCACGTCGGTCGACCTCGCGGCGATGCAGTACACCGGCATTCACGGCGGCGTCGTCGCGCGTTTCGCGCCGTTCGTGCACCGCAGCGCGAGCGGCGAGTGGCGCGGCATCGCACAGGCCGATGTCGGCGTCGACAGCCCGTCGTTGCATCACCGCGGTGCCGATCACTCAGGAATCGCCGGACGTTTCGGCTTGAGCGTGGGGCTCGACTGGCACCTCGGCGCGTTTCGAATGAATGTGCAGGGAGGCTACGTGTACAACGAGTGGCCGAGCGCAGGCGCTCCGGGCGAGGCATTGTCGTTGAGCGGACCGTCACTCTCGTTCGGGCTCGGAGTGACATTGTGAGCCGCCCGCGACTCGGCCTCGCGGTACTCGTGGCGTCGTGCGCAATTCGCTGTGGCCCGCCATTCGGCAACGCATACGGATTCGAATCGGGCTGCGCGATCTGCCCGTTCACCGCGACCGTCGGGACCATCGACATCGTGCTCATTCGACCTCCCGCGGAGCACGGGTTGCGAATGTCCGGCAACGCGGACGTGTGGACACGGTGGCGCGCGCATAGCGGCGGAATCGAGGTCCGAATGCTCGCCGTGTGCGACGTCGGTACGTCGATCGCCGTCGAGGTGCAGGGCCGCGTTGCCATGGACGCCGCGCCGTCCGCGTCGACCACGCTTGCGACCGGCCGCATCGCACCCACCGCGCGCTGGGCCAGTTACAGCGTCCCGAGCAGCGTTGCCGACGCCGGCGCGATTTTCAGTCGCGGTGCGCAGTACCGCGCACATCTCACGCTCGACGGTGCCGGCTCGTGCACGATCGACGACGTCGTCCTTCCGGGTCTCGACGCGAGTGCGGCGACGCAACCATGAACCGGCGCGCACATGCCTCCGCGTGGATCCCGGTGGCCGTGGCGGTCGCATGGGCCAGCTCAATCGCGCCGCGCGACGCGCTCGCCGAAACTCGCACGTTCGGCGGCGAGTTCACATTTCACGGACTCGGCCGCATCGCCAGTTACGAGCCGACACAATCGATCGCTGGCGCGGGCGTCGCGATCGGCGGTGGACCCGTCGCAGCCATCTCACCGCGCGTACGCGCACACCTCGAGTTCCGGCAGACGCTCGAAGGCCTGATGTTGTCCGGGACTTTTGCGTTGACGGTACCCGTGCCGTTCACCGCGGTGACGATCGCGCCGTCCGTCGATGTTCGCGTCGGGGATCGATTGGGGATTGGACTCGGGCCGTTCACGGGGTTGTGGGTCGTCGGCTTTGGCATACCGGGATGGAGCGTCGGTGGGCTCGCGCGGTTCAGTTTGCTCCTCGGTCCCGGCGCCGCCGCGCTCGCGCGCGACCGTGTACGACGCGAGAGCGAACTTCAACTCGAGGTTCGGGCGGAGCACTCGCAAGTGGGTGCGTACGGAAACTCGAGCATCGCGTGGAGCGTGTCGATCGCGCTCGGCGTCGCGTGGCGGTGGTGGCGGTAGAATTCACTCGGCGGGGCGCAACGACATGCGTCCGTCGCAAGATCACAATTCGTATGCGCCTTACGCGTCCACCTCGTCCGGCGCGGCTCGCACGATCCCGCGCACGAACCGAGCGTAGTCCGCCTTCATCGGCAGATCGTCGTCTACTCTTACGCGGCGACGCACGGCCTTCACGGTCGCGCCGGTTTTCGGATTGAAGCCGTCCTTCACCCAACGCTCCCAGTGCACGCCCACGCCGCGGCGCTGCCAAGCCGGCACATCGTTGAAGTTCACGCCGTTCGTGTGAAGTAGTTCGTTCTTCTCCGCCGTCGACGCACCCAACAACGCGGCCGTCGCCTCGTGCGCACGACGCCCGAGCTTGCGCAGCGTCCAGTAGCACCAGCCGTTCAGCGCGCAGCGCGTTGCGTCGTCCTGGCGCCAACGAAAGTAGTCGACGACGTCTGCGTCGCGCGCGCCGACCCAAATGCGCCCGTCAAACTGGACGAATCGACCGGAAGCGAGCGCGAACGTCGCCGATGCGGTGGCGGCCGCGATCGAGGTCAGCTTCTCGACTTCACGATCGAACAACTCGCTCTCGCGCGGAAGCAATGCCGAGATCTCGTCGCTCTCCGTGTACACGTACCGCGCATGCAATTCCGTCAGCAGCGCCTTTGCGGCGAGCACCATCCAACCGTTGAACTCCGAATCGAACGGCTTCTGACAGTGCGTCTCGGTGAACCGTGAAAAGCTACGCCCATCCACTCGCACGACGATGTAGGCACCGGGCGGGACGCGGAGTGAATGAAAACACTCTCCTGCACGCATCCTGGCTTCGAATTCGCTCGCCTTCACGATCCAGTCCCTTCTCGCGCAACGGAAAACGCGGCGGATCGTTCGGCGCCCGAGTCCTCGTGCGACGATTCGAGGCACGTGACCTCGAATGCATCCGTCCCCACGAGTCCGACGCGGAATGTTTGATGGATACCCTCGTCCAACTCCGGTCGCTCGAATCCCTTCGCTGCGCTGAAGATCGCGACGTCGGGGACCCGTTGCTCACCGCTGCGCTCACGATTGCGCTGGAGGCAATCGTCCACGCGGGTGTCAAACCAGTACGCGACCACGCGCGCGCCGGCGCGTCGTGCCACGTCGATCGTCCCGCGCCGAGTCTCCCGTCGCGGGTTGGTGTTGTCGATCACGACGGATCGTCCGGCCGCGAGGTGTGCCTCGACCTCGCGCAATTGGCGGCGTTCGCGGTTTCGCGCCGAGCGCATGGCGTCCTTCGAAACACACGCATGCGTCGCCGCGAATCGTTCGCGAAAGAACGTGCTCTTTCCCGATGCCGGAAGGCCGATGAAGAGAACGCACTCCATTTCCACCCGAGCGTAGCAGACGGATCGCGAATCGCCTTCGGGCGACCGGTCCCAGTGTTGTGCGGTAGGCTACACGCATGACGGATGGCAGCAGGCTCCTCGGCGAGATCGCGGACGATGCGTCGCGACTCGCGGCGGCGGCGCCCGGGAGCGCGGAGAAGTCCGCGGGCAGAGTCGAGTCGTGGATGCAAGGTATTCGTGGCCTGGACGAGCGACTCACGGTGCTCCAGCGCGACCTCGCGCTCCATTTGCGCTCGGAGGAGCTTGGCTCGCTCCGCGCCGCAAGCGCTTGGCTGTAGTCGAACGTACTCAACGGGTACAGCATCGGCGCCCGTGACGGCGCCGCGACGCACCTGGAAGAGATTGCGACTCTCTTCTCGCGCGCGGCGAGCCGCGTGACGGGCTCGTCTGCGGGAAGTTTGCCGGCCTGGACGAACAGCGCCGTCGGCAGTGTGGTGTGCGAACGTCAGGACTCCGGCACGACGCTGGAGCGGCTGGATCGCGAGAGACTGAAGGGATGGCTCGAGGACTATCGTCTCGGCCAGATTTGGCGACGGAACTTCGTCGGTGGCAACCGATGGTGACCGGTCAATGAAGGTTCTTGTCTACGTCGAGGGCGGGCATCCCAAAGGAGAGACCGCGGAACTCAAGAGGGCATTCAGGAAGTTCTTCGAGAGCGCGTTGCCGCAGATTGCGCAACCCAGGTTCATCCCGTGCGGACCGCGCGACGATGCGTTTCGTAGCTTCAGGATTGGCCTTCAATACCAGCCCGACAACCTCCAGGTCCTTCTTGTCGACGCGTGGCTGACGTTCATGGAACGCGCCATGGCCAGGTGACTTCCTCCTCCAACCCCCGCACCCCCCGCACTGGCCAACGACCTCACACACTGCCACAATCAGCGGGATCGTCCGCTTGCGCTCCCTTCCAATTCCCCCCGCGAGGCTTGTCCCGTGAGACTCACGAATCTCTTCGCCCGCTCCGCCCTCTTCATCGCGTTTGCGTCCACCGCATGCGCCGTCGGTCAGACTGTCCGCGACGGCGGCGGTAGTGGCGACGTTCGGGGCGTGGACACAGTGATGTCCGCGGATGCCGATGACACCGCGGTGAGTCCCGACGTGCCCATGGGCACCGACGTCGTGGGTACGGACACCGTCGTGCCGCCTGACACGGGTCCCGTCTGCCCGATGGGGCAGACAATGTGCGGAACGAGTTGCACGAACACCACGAGCGACCCCGCCAACTGCGGGAGCTGCGGGACCGCGTGCGCCACGGGCCAGCTGTGCAACGCGGGAACGTGCAGCGCACGTTGCGATCCGCCGCGGATGGTGTGCATGGGAATGGGCGGCGCGATGAGCTGCGTCGACGTGCAGACGGACACCGCCAACTGCGGACGCTGCGGCATGGCGTGCGCGATGGGGCAGTCGTGCACGGCGGGGACGTGCGCGTGTCCGGCCGGACGGATGTTGTGCGGCACCGCGTGCGCGGACACGATGAGCGACCCGTCGAACTGCGGTCGCTGCGGCGGCGCGTGCATGGTTGCAAACGGAACTCCCAGTTGCGTCGCGGGCGCGTGCAGCGTGCTCTCGTGCTCGATGGGTTTTGACGATTGCAATCGCATGCCCGCGGACGGCTGCGAGACCAACCTCGCAACGAGCGCGGCCAACTGCGGCGCGTGTTTCATGCCGTGCATGCTGCCGAACGCGATGGCGACGTGCGCCGGCGGAATGTGCGCGCTGGGCGCGTGCAACGCTGGGTTTGCCAACTGCGACGGGACGGCGGCCAACGGTTGCGAGGCAAACACGTCGAGCAGCACGACGAACTGCGGAACGTGTGGGCGAGCGTGCGCGGCCGGTCAGAGCTGCGCGGCGGGCGTGTGCGGTTGCCCAGCGGGGCAGACCGTGTGTGGCGCCGCGTGCGTGAACACGTCGACAGACCCGAACAACTGCGGGCTGTGCGGAACGGTGTGTCCCGCGGGTCGGAGTTGCGTCGGCGGGACGTGTGCGTGCCCTGCGGGCCAGACGCTGTGCGGCGGCGTGTGCGTGAATCTAAGCACCGACACCGCCAACTGCGGGGCATGCGGTCGCGCGTGCACGGCGGGCATGAGTTGCACGGCGGGCGCATGCACGGGCGGCGGCCCGGTGAACAACGCGTGCGCGTCGGCGACCCCGCTCTCGCTGCTCGCGGGAACGACGACGGTCTCGGGCACGACGGTCGGAGCCACCGTCGACGGCTCGTGCGGTGGCGGTCCAGACGTGTGGTACAGCGTCACGCTTGCGAGTCGCGAGGCGCTGTATGCCAACACGTTTGGGTCGGGCTACGACACGGAGATCGGAGTGTACTCCGCGTGTGGAGCGCTCGTCGCGGGCGGATGCATCGACGACGCATGCGGGACGTTGCAGAGCCAGGTGATGGTGGTTCTCAACGCGGGGACGTACCGAATCTCCGTCGGAGGGTTCGGCGGCGGCTCGGGCGCATTCACGTTGCGCGTGCAGCATGTGCCCGTTCCCGCGGCTTCCGTGTCGACCGGTGTGCTCGCGGCGGGTACGACGACGTCGTCTGGAACGACCGTGGGCGCGCCGACTTTCGCCGTCGGCTGCGGCTTCATGGGAGCAACGCGGTGGTACCACTGGCTGTCGTGCCCGACGGCGGTCGCGGGAGCCGTCACGGGGACCACGTGCTCTCCGCTCGCGGCGTTCGACACCGTGCTGTCGTTGCGGAACGGCGATGGCATTGGCAACGCGTGCAACGACGACTCGTGCGGTCTGCAGTCGAACCTCTCGGGCTCCGCGAGCGCGGGCGCCGGCCTGCACGTGTTCTTCATGAGCAGCTACAGCACCGCCGCGGGCGCCTACCAGGTGCGCGTCGTTCATCCGTGACGCGCGGCGACAGCGCCGCGTAGCATGGCGCTGTGCGGGGGTGCCCACAGTGTCGGTTGCCGCTGTCGACGGTGAGAGCCGGCACTGTCGAGATCGATCAGTGCCGCCAATGCGGTGGCGCGTTCTTCGACGCGGGTGAAGCCGCGGCGCTGATGGGCCCCGAGGCGGACCCTGCGTCGTGGTCGGGCGGCGCGGTGGTAACGGCACCCACGTTCGCGAGCCCGGGATGTCCCGTCGGGCACGGCGGCATGTGGCGTTACGCCATCATGGCAGAGGCCGACGCCGCGGACGTGTACGCGTGCGGAACCTGCCGCGGCATGTGGCTCGAGGCCAAAGACGCACAGAAGCTCGTCGCCGTCGTGCGCGGCGCGCAACGCCAGCAATCGGTCGATCTCTCGCCGCAGGGCGAGTCGGCCGCCGCGCAGCGAATCGGCGTCGCGCGCTACGTGTTCCAGTTCCTGACGCTGCTGCCGAGCGAGGTGTGGCACCCGGTCCGCAAGCGACCCGTCGTGGTCTATTCGCTCCTCGCGTCTCTCACGGCCATTTTTGCGTACCAGTTCTTCCTGAAGTCCACAGCGCCCGACCGCGCCGAAGCGATCATTCTGCAGTTTGGCGTGATTTCCCGCGAGCTGTTCGCAGGGTACGGACTCGGAACACTGGTTACCCACGCGTTCCTGCATGCCGGTGTTCTGCACCTGCTTGGCAACCTCTACACGCTGCACATCTTCGGCGACAACGTCGAAGAGCGGCTCGGCCGCACGCGATTCGTGTTGCTGTATCTGCTGTCCGCGATCGGCGGCGCCGTGCTGTACGCCGCGATGGAGCGAGGGTCGCTCCACCCGATGATCGGCGCATCGGGTGCGATCTTCGGGGTCATGGGCGCGTACCTGGTCTTCTTCCCGCGCGTGAAGTTCTGGGTGGTGTTGTTCTTCGCGCCGTACCCGTTCCGAATCTCCGCGGTCTGGTACCTGCTCGCATTCTCAGCGCTCCAGATCGTGTTGTACCTACGCCACGCCCGCGGCGTCGCGTTCATGGCGCACATCGGCGGCCTCCTCGTCGGTGTACTGCTCGGGTTCCTGTGGCGGAGCCGAGTGCGCGAGAGTGCCTCGTGAGCGCGCCGCCCTGCATCCGCACATGGCTCGCTCCGCTGGCGTGTCTGCTCGCGCTGTCGGCTTGCGATCGCCTGCGCAACCGCATCGGGCGTGACGAAGAGTCCGCGTGCCGGCTCGGGCTTGCGTACGCATGCGACGATCTTGGCGCGCTCGCCGAACTCGGCCGCGGCGTGCCTCGCGATCCGTCGCGCGCCGCGCACTACTACGGACTCGGGTGCGACGGCGGCAGTCCGCGCGGCTGTCTCGGACTTGGCGCGATGTTCTACAACGGAACCGGAATGCCGCCCGATCCCGCGCGCGCGGTACGCCTGTTCGACCGCGCGTGCCGGGAGGGCTTCGCCCCCGCGTGTGCCGATCTCGGCGTCGCGTACGATCAGGGCCGGGGTGTGCCGCAAGATTCCGCGCGCGCGGTGCAGCTCTTCGAGCGCTCGTGCACGCGCGCAGAAGCCGCCGGTTGCAACGGCCTCGGGGTCGCGCTGGAACACGGCCGAGGAATCGCCCAAGACCTCCTTCGCGCATCGCAGCTGTACGATCGCTCGTGCCGCGCACACAACGTCAATGCGTGCGCAAACCTCGGTGCGCTCTACGTCGATGGCCGCGGTGTCGCGCGGGACTACGCCCTCGGCGCGACGTACTCCATGCGCGCGTGTGACTCCGGCGTGAGCGCTGGCTGCTACAACCTCGCGCTGCTCTACCGGCACGGCAACGGCGTTGCAGAAGACCTGTCGCGCTCGGCACAGTTGAACAATCAAGCGTGCACCGGGGGCCTCGCCGACGCGTGCATCAACCTCGGCGTCGCGTACGACCATGGCGAAGGCGTCGTCGCAGATCACTCGAGGGCGCGCGAGTTGTTCGGCCGCGCGTGCGACGCAGGTCACGGTCGCGGATGCACACTTGCAGGGCAATCGTTTGAGTTCGGCCAAGGCGTCTCCCGAGACCTCGCGCAATCGGCGCGGCAGTATCAGCGTGGCTGCGAGAGTGGCGATGGTCTTGGGTGCGAGTACGCCGCGGACTTCTTGCGGGACGGTACGGGCGGGCCGGCGGATCTCCCGCGCGCGGCGACGCTCTACGATCGCGTGTGCCGAGCTGGGCGGCCGAGCGCGTGCGCGAGCCTCGGTGCGCTCTACGACGGCGGTCGCGGCGTGGCGCAAGACTTCAGCCGCGCGCGGGCACTGATGACCACTGCGTGCGACGGCGGCGCGGCACCTGGTTGCACGTACATGGGCGTGATGCACGCGCAGGGCCGCGGCGGCGCCGTCGACCCAGCACAAGCCGCGGCAATGTACGGACGCGGCTGCGAAGGACGGAGCATGAGTGGCTGCGAACTGTTGGGCGACATGCTCGCAAGCGGTGTTGGCGTCCCGCGCGACGAAGCGCGGGCTCGCGACCTGTGGACACGCGCGTGCGCGGACGGTCGGCAGACGGCCTGCGCGCACGTTCGGGCACCGGCGACGCGGTAGGGCACAGACCTCATCCCCCGGCGCTCCCGCGCCGACCCCTTCTCCCTCGCGGAGCGCGTCGGGAGAAGGGGTGAAGAGCGCAGTGAGGGAGGGGGCCCGGAAGGCCCAACGCCGCGCACCATCACTCCGACGACTCGCCCTTCGCGAACAGCGTTCGAAAGAAGCGCTCTCGCGAGTTGAGAAAGTCCCGCGTGACGCGAAAGTGTTCCGTGTCCTCGTACGCGACCGCGCGAATGCCGTCGGCGTCGAGCGCGAGTATCGCGGCGTCCGGGTACGCCATGAGGATCGGCGAGTGCGTCGCGATCACGAACTGACACCGCGCGCGTTGCACCAATTCGTCGATCAACACCAAGAGCGATAGTTGCCGCTGCGGCGAAAGCGCGGCTTCGGGTTCGTCGAGCAGGAACAGACTGTCTTCGCCGAAACGGTGTTCGACCAGCGCCAGGAAGCTCTCGCCGTGCGACTTGGCGTGGAGCGAGCCGCCGTACGCGTGGCTCATCCCGATTTCTTCGACGTACGACGCGACGTTGAAAAACGTTTCCGCGCGCAGGAAGAACCCATCGCGCTCGCGACGGAAGTTGCGGACCAATCGCAAGTGTTCGTGCAGCGTCGACTCCGACCGCGTCGTCTCGAAGCGCGTCGCCTTGCTTCCGCCCTCGGGATTGAAACGCGCCGCCGCCGCAATCGCTTCGATCAGCGTGGATTTTCCCGAGCCGTTCTCGCCGACGAGGAACGTGACCTTGGGATGGAACTCGATCTCGTCGAGCGCCGCGATCGCCGGAATACTGTACGGGTACGCGTTCGGGTCCGCGATTTCCGCGCGGTCGAGGGAGACGCTGCGCAAGAATCCGGCGTGCATCGCCTGCATGGATCGAAGGTAGGATGTCGCTTGTGCAGAGGCAATCGCGGGAGAGCTTGCAGCGGATCTTGCGACGCAGTGCGGGCTGTGCGGCGTTGGCGTTCCTCGCGCTGCCGTCCCGCGCGAGCGCACAACGCTGGCAACCGGGCGTTCGCGCGGTGGGCGATCTCGAGACGGGGTTCGCCGTGTCGCGGCCCGGCGGCACCGACTACATCTTCGACGGCGCGGCGGGGGGCGGCCTCGCGCTGCGCACGATACTCGGCGATCGCGCGGAGTTGCAGATCCGGGCGACGTTCGCGGTGCATGGGATCGTCGCAGCGGCATTCAGCCGGGGCGCCGCCGTGAACCCGGGAGACTGGTACCGATCGTCTGCCGTTTCGATTCGCGTCGAGTCGGTCGTGCGATGGCGTCCGGGGCCAATGTTCTTCCTCGGCGGCGGACCCGAGCTGCGGACGAATGTTCTCGCGGGCCGAGTGGCGCGGTCGTGGAACGGCGGGACCGACGATGTCATCGACGCGTCCAATGGCGTGCGCGGCGTTTTCGAAATCGGTTTCGTGACGCCGCGCGGGGGTCACTTCGAGTTCGCGCGGCGCGGCGCGGGCGGCATGAACGTGCACCGCGGGAGCGTGCTTCCTGCGTTCGAGTTCGGCGTGGCGATGGGGTGGTTTTGGCCGCGGTGAACCACCCGTCCTGACGCAGGGCCGGGAGAGAGATCGATCAACAGGAACGTGGGAAGACGGGAAGGACTGGATTGGTTCGGAACGGAGAGCATCGCAGCGCGCGACACGGCGTCACGAGTTCCGCGGCAAACGCGTGCATGCTGTGCCAAACGCCTTTGGGCGTCACGGCGATGATCGGGCGGGACCATGACGTCGGGCGTTCCTGCGTCCCAGGGTGCTCAACGCCTTCCGGCATCACGGCGACGATCGGCTACGTCGACACGGTCAAGCGTCGCACCGTGCGCACGAGTTTCGCTCGCGCGCTTGCGCACGTCGGCGTCGGACATCCCAACGACGACCGCGATCGCAGCGAGCAGATCGTCGTCGTCGCGGACTTCGGCTAACGTGTGCGCGCCCAGCGGCTTCTTCTTGTCCACGGCCGGTGCGGTGCGTCAGGGTACACATCGAGCCGCAACACTTGCCGCTCCACAAACGTCACGACGGCGTCCTGGCGGACCGTGCCGCGCGGCAGCGCCGTCACTCGGACAGCGAGTCGTTGACCGTTGAGGGGGACCTCGACCGATGTCGTGAGGAACCATGCGGCGACCGCAGGGATACACCCGACGCGGTCCGAGGCTCATCCCGTCGGCAACCTCGAGCATCGACCGACTCAACGATGAACAAAGCGCCGCGCTTGCAGAGTGGCGCGCGGCGCGACATGCTGGCGTTCGTGACGGACGACGAACTCAGGGACGTGCTCGGACAGATCGGCCGGTCGACCGCGCAACTGGTCGAAGCCCAGGCTCGCACGGAGACAACGCTCGGAAGGCTCGCGGTCGGCCAGCAGCAACTCGTCGAAGCGCAGGGTCGAACCGAGTCGGCCGTTGAACGGCTCGCCGAGCGAGTCGACAAGATGGCGCAGCAGCTCATTCGCGCATTCACCGGCGTCGCAGACTGGCGCGGTACCGCCGAGGAGCGCATCGAGCGGCTCGAGCACGCGGTGTTCGGCGACGGAAAGAAGTAGAACCGGCCGTCCGAACGCACAAGCGAGCGATCGCTCCGTGTGCCGTCCCCGCACCGGGTCGACGAGCGCGGGCCCACGGTGATCGAAACGGCGACAGCTCGTGCTATCGTCATCACGATGTCTCTCCGGTCGCCCGCGTGGAACGCCGCCCAGCGCGCCGAGTTGGCCGAGGCGCGTGCACGGTCCGACGCGATGACATTGGCGGAGCGCACAGACGAGGCGGTCGCGATGTATCTGCTGACGCTTGTCGATCTCGCAGCGCGCGCGGCCGACAGGGATGAATACCGTTCGCTGTGGATGCGCAACGAGCCGATGCCGTCGCTTCGCGACCGCTGGAACGCGATTCGGGAGCGATGAAGTACACCGTCGCCGAGCTGGCCGAGGGCTTCGCACGACTGTCTTGGCGGACGCGACGAACCACGACGACATCACCTCTCGGCGTGCGCACCGCGATCGTTCGCCGTGATATCGTGCGTCCATCATGCCTTCCTTGAAACTGGTTCGCACGACGTTGTTCACGGTTCTCGTTGTCGCGGGGTGCGGAACGTCCGGTTCCCGCGGTTGCGTCACATTGGTCACCGCCGACGGCGCGCCGTGTCCGCCACGTTCGGACGCATGCGTGTGGCGCGCGGGCTGCCCGACGGGCGAGGTGTGTTCCAGCTTTGCGCTGCAGGGGCTGACCTTCTACGGCGCGTCGTTCGGCGCAACGCCCACGACGATCATCCTGGATCGATCGGTCAAACCCGTCGCGACGGGCGGACTGCAGACCATTCGTTTCGACGACGTTGCCACACGCATGGCGCCGACCTTTCCGAGCACCGCGCGATTCGATTCGAATCTCTCCACGGTGGTGTCCTCCGACATGGCCAGTGTCCTCGCCCGCGCGGTCACGCCGGGCACCTCGCATCTGCGCATCGAGGATGCCAGTGGGCGATACGTCGACAGTGTCGAAGTCCGGTCCGCGCCCATTGCCAGCGCGGCCTTCAACGACCGCAGCGAGGGCCGCGGCTGGCGGTTCGTCGGCCCTCCGGGCAGTTCGACCGCGTACGCGATTCGAACGGGCGCGTCCGTGCGGCTCGAGATCGCGATTCGCGACGCGGCGTCCACGCGGATGGTCGACGAGTCGATGGCGATCAGCGGCGCGTGCCCGAGTGTCACCGTGCAACGCGAGGCGTGGGACCTGAACACGTTGGTGGCGGTCGCCGCGGGAACGTGCGCTCTGACGTTCCAAGCGGGCGGCACGAGTCAATGGAACCTCGCGGTGACCACGGCCGACTCACCCGACGCGATTGCCGTGCTGGCGAGCGAGTCCGAAGTCGACCTCTCGCCGACGACCGTGCTGCCGCTCAGCGTGGCGCGAAATGTGTGCTTCGTCGCGACGATCGGTTCGCTGCCGATGCTCGGCGTCTCTTGGACTGTCGAACTCAGTTCGAACGTCCAGCGCGTCGCGACGTTTACGGGCCCGAACTGTGTGAGCCTGCTCGGGACCTCGACCGGACCCGCGACTGTGACCGTCCGCGCGTCGGGTTTCTCGCGGACGTTTCCGATCGCGGTGGGTCCGTAGCCGTTTACGCGGGGTCCGTCGCCGCCGGCTGAAGCGGGGCTGAAGCGGCCGGCGACATGCAGAGAGGCGATCGCTCTCGGAAGACCGTCGCTGTGGCGTCGGTGAGCGGGCCGCATCGCAACCCACGCCGCCGTTCTCGACGACAGCCGCTCACCGTGATCTCATCGCGCACGTGAATCCCGTTGCCCGCCGCTCGCGCGCGATCACCGCAGCGCTCTTCGCCCTCACCCTTCTCTTCGCCCCCCGCGCGGACGCACGCACGTTGCGCGTTCGCACGCCGTCGCTGTCGTTGAGCCTTCAGTGCGCACCGCCGCTCACGCCCGCGAACTGGAGCTTTCACTTGGGCGACTGGTACGCCACCGCGCGCGCGTCGCTCAGCGACCCGGGGAACTTCGGACCCGCCGGTCGCGTCACCGACGACTTCGTGTTCAATCCGCCGTTCAGCACGATGAATCCGGAGGATCTCGATGGCGCGGACATCCTTGTGCTCAATCCCATCAACGTCCCGACGAATTGGGTGGGCCTGCGCGTGTTCGGCACGTACGCACTCGGCGGCGTAGGCTTCATCTCGTTCCAGAACGATGGACTGACATTCTTCGCCGACCGCGGTCCGTGCGCCGGAGACAACACCGCATCGATCCGCGCGAGCGGCGCAGCCACGCCGGTGATGAACGGTCCCTTCGGCATGGTCACCAGTCCGTACTTCACGGGGTTCAACTGCAGCTTCAGCATGATCGACGCGGCCGCGATTGCGCTCTCGGACAACGACGTCGGCATCAACGCGCTCTTGCTCGACATGGCGCCCCGTCGCCCAGGCGGCGCGCGCGCCGTGTCGTTTGGCGACGAGGAACACTTTGCCGGACTGTCCGTTCCCGGTTGCGGCGCCGCGGGGCACGTTCGCGGCAACACGAACGACCGACTGCTGCTCAACACGTTCGCGTACGTGGCGGCCACGGCGCACGATCCGATTCCGGACTCCGTCGAGGGCATGGGGGATCTCGACGGCGACGGCCGGCCCGACTACCTCGACGGCGACAACGACGCCGACGGCATTCTCGATTTGTTCGAAGCCGGTGACACCGATCCGACAACGCCCCCCGTCGATACGGACCGCGACGGCACGCCCGACTATCGAGATCGTGACAGCGATGGCGACGGCATCGAAGACTCGATGGACAACGGCGGCGATTCGCTCGCGGTGCCCGTGGACACCGATCGCGACGGCACCCCCGACTTCCGCGACCTCGACAGCGATGGCGACGGCGTCGACGATCGAGTCGAGGGCGCACGGCACTCCGACTCGGACGGCGTGGCAGACTTTCGCGACACCGACAGCGACGACGACGGGCTGCGGGATGGCATGGACAATTGCCGTGCCGTCGTGAACCCGACGCAGGCCGACGGAGATCGCGACGGCGTGGGCGACGTGTGCGACAACTGCCCGACGCTGGGCAATCCGCTGCAGGAAGACACGGACAACAACGGCGTAGGCGACGCGTGCGAGCGTACGGACGCGGGCACGGGCGACAGCAGCGCCGACGCGTCGGACGGTGACGCGCAGGACGACGTGGCAGGTTCGGACTCCGCCGCGAGTGAATCGGGAACGGTCGACGTCGCGCTCGACGTGTCCCGTCGCGACGCGGGGACGGGTGCGGCGTCGGGCTGCGGGTGTCGCGTTGCAGAGCGCCGCACTCGCGCATTCGCTTTCTGGCTCACCGCGGCGGCGCTCACGTTCATGGCTCGCCGCAAGCGACGCCGCTGACGCCCGTCCAACGAGTCGCACCGACTCTCCCCTCGCCACCGCCCCCCGGTTTCGGGCGAGGTCGCCGCCAATGGCGGCGGGTGGGGGCCCACGCTTCACACTCTCGCCAAAAACTGGCGCGCACACGCCGTCCCGTGCCATTCGCGTGGAAGTCCCGAGGCGATTCCCCGTCGTCGGGTATTGGCAGGTGGAGGACTCGGATGGAACTGGTATGGGGAACGGCCGCGCGCGCGGTCATCGATCGGTCGTTGGAACTCGCGAGCGAACGGCAGGCTCGCGTGAGCACGCTGCACCTCGCGGCCGCGTTGATGGAAGAGGAGGCCGACGCAGCGTCCATCTTGAAAGCCCGCGGCGTCCGCGCCAACGACTTGCGAACCGCGGCGCGTGTGCACGCCGAGTCGCCGGGAACGTTCGAGCGCATCCAAAAGGAAGCGCGGCGCCTGGCGTCGAGCACCGATGCCGAGCCGACGACGATGTTCCTGCTCGCCGCGGCACTCCGCGATCGCGGCACGGCGCTGAGTGCGATGCTCGGGCAGCTCGGATGCGAAAGTCCTGCGGTGGCCGACGAGATCCTGAAGAGCGCCGGCCGCACGCCCCGTCCCCGCGCGACGCGGGGTGCGATCATTCACAGTGGTTCGACGCGCAAGCCCGCACCGGAGCCTGTCACCCGTCACACCGCTCCGGCGCCCGCCGCTCGTCACTCCGCGACGGCACCCGCTCGCCGCAACGCGATCGTCCACGGCGTGGCGATTCCTCCGTCGGCCGCTCCGGTCGCGAAGGCCGTCGCCGCTCCGCGCAACGGCAGCGCCACCGCCTCTACCGTGACGAATGCAACCTCCAAGAGCCGTCAACTCGCGCTGGAGTTCTCCCCCATCGACCCGACGCGCAACGGCACGACCGTCGCGCAGCGTCGGGTCGTTTCGTCCTCGGCGCCCAACACATTGCGCCTCGCGCGCGTCGCCGTCGGCCGCGCGAAGAGTGACCGGACGCCGCACGATCTCGATCCTCGAACGTTTCCCGCGCTCGCGATGTTCGTTCGAAATCTGTCCGCGGATTGCGCCCGCGGAACGCTCGAGCCGGTGGTGGGGCGCGACGCCGAAGTGCAGCGCATCCTCGACGCATCGGAACGTCGCGAAGGCCGTGGCGCACTGATCGTCGGGCCGGCGGGCGTTGGAAAGTCCACGGTCGTTCGGGCGCTCGCGCGCTCGGGCGGATCGCGTGCGGTTCTTTCCCTGCGGTACGCCGACATCGTTGCGCAGGCGCGTACGGTGCAGGGCAACGAGCGCATTCGCAAACTCGCAGACGAACTGCTGTCGGTCGCCGACCGGGTGATCGTTGCACTCGACCCCGTCGCGCCGTGGTTCACGCAGCGCGATGCACCCGAGGAAGTGATTTTGCAACTGCGCTCCGCGCTCGCCGGTGGGCGCATTGCATGGGTCGGAACCGCGACGATCGATGAAGCGCGCAAACTTGCCGAGGCCGAGCCGTGGGTCGAGCGCAACGCCGTTCGCATCGAACTCGAAGAGCCGCCCCGCGGCGAACTCAACGAGATCGTTCGCGCACACGCGCCGTCGCTCGGCGAGCACCATGGTGTGGTGGCGGATGCGCCCGTGCTCGATCGCGCGGCTGAACTCGCGGACCGGTATCTCAGCGGCCGCGCGCAACCCGATCGCGCGCTGCACGTCGTGGACCTCGCGCTCGCGCGTGCACGGCGGGGCGGGATGCCCGCACTCACGCGCGATCACGTTGCATCCGTCGTAGCAGAGCTCGGGCATATTCCGCTCGATCGCGTCGCGGCGACCGACAGCGAGCGGATGCTGGGGCTCGAGGAGTATCTCGGTCGGCGGGTTGTCGGTCACAACGATGCGCTCCGACGCATGTCGAACATTCTGCGTCGCAACGCGGCCGGCTTCCGCGGCGCGCGGCCCATCGGGACGTTCCTGTTCCTCGGCCCGACGGGCGTCGGAAAGACCGAGAGTGCGAAGGCGATCGCCGAGGCGTTGTTCCCCGGCGAGAACGCGCTCACACGCTTCGACATGGCCGAGTTCGCAGAGCCGCACGCGGTCGCGCGACTGATCGGCGCGCCTCCGGGATACGTCGGGTACCAGGAGGGTGGACAGCTCACCGAGGCGATTCGGCGACGACCGTACTCTGTGATTCTTCTCGACGAGATCGAGAAGGCCCACCTCGACGTGCTCGAGTCTCTGCTCTCGCTTCTCGACGAAGGGCGACTCACCGACGGTCGCGGACGCACGGCCGACTTCCGCAACGCCGTCGTCGTCATGACGTCGAACCTCGGCGCGCATCTGTACGAGCGTGCGAACCAAACCCGCACGATCGGTTTTGCAGGCGTTCGCAACGACGCCACTGGCATCTCGGAACTCGACGGTCGCGTGCTCGAACACGCGCGCTCGCTGTTGCCGCCCGAACTCTGGAATCGCATCGACGACCCGATCGTCTTCGGTCCGCTCGATCGCGACGAAGTCGCCGAGATCGCGCGACGGATGCTCAACGCCAGCTTCGCCAAGCTCGAAGAGCAGCAAGGGGTTCGACTGATCCCGACGCCGCACGTCATCGACATGCTGCTCGAGCGCGGTGGGTTCGACGCTTCCCTTGGCGCCAGGCCGATGCGTCGCGCCATCGCCCGGCACGTCGAGGCGCCCGTCGCCGAGGCCGTCCTCCGCGGCACGCTCCGATCGGGCGACTTCGGCACCGTGGACGTGCTCGACGGCAAAGTCGTCGTTCTTCGCGCAGCAGAGTAGGGCCGCCAGACGGTCCTTCACTCCGTCACTTCCCACCCACGTCCAACCGCCGTTCGCGCTACGCTGTGCGTCCGGACGCATGAACGCCGCCGCCGAACCGAACAGGGCCACGCTGCGGTTGCCGCACCGTTTCGGCGACTTTCTGCTGTTCGACCGGATCGGCCAGGGCGGCATGGCGGAGATCTATCTTGCGCGCGGGCGGACGCAGCTCGGTCTCGATCGGCTCGCGGTGGTCAAAGTCGTCTTGCCGGCGCTGTCGAACGACGCGCGCTTTGGAACGATGCTCGTCAGCGAAGCCAAGCTGGCCGCGCAGCTGTCGCACGCGAACATCGTGCAGACGCTCGACCTCGGACGAGAGCAAGAGCGTCTGTACATCGCGATGGAGTACGTCGAGGGGTTCGATCTGAACGAGCTTCTTCGTCGTTGTTCCAAGAGCAAGGTCGCGCTGCCTGCCGAGTTCGCGTTCTTCATCGTGGGCGAAGCACTGCGCGCGCTCGACTACGCGCACCGGCGCACCGATGCCGACGGCAACCCCCTCGGGATCGTTCACTGCGACGTGTCTCCGTCCAACGTGTTGATCTCGCTCGAGGGCGAAGTGAAGCTCTGCGACTTCGGAATCGCGCGCGCCGTGAACACGTCGGAGATGCATCCCGACCAGATCGAAGGCAAGGCGTCCTACATGTCGCCCGAACACGCGCGTGGGCTCGGCGTCGATGGGCGTTCCGATGTCTTCGCGGCGTCTGTCGTGCTGTGGGAGCTGCTCGCGGGTCGGCGCATGGTCAAGCGTACGGCGGATCAGGACGCGCTCGCGATCGCCCGCGAGGGGATCGCCCCGCCATTGCCGGATCGGGGGCTCCCCGGGCATGCGCGGCTCGCGGAGATCGTGGCGCGTGGGCTTGCGACGGATCCGGGCGGTCGGTACCCGAGCGCGCTCACGATGGCCCGCGATCTGGACGACTACGTGATGGAACACCGACTGATCGCGTCGCCGATTCGGCTCGGTGAGTTTCTGATGGAACACTTCGGCGCCGAAGTCGTCCTGGCGCGGCGCGCACGCGAGCGAGCAGCCGTCGCCATCGACCGCGGTCCGCTCGTCAGTGTGACGGCGATCGCGTCGACTCCGGGGAAGTTCGACGACCAGACCACCGAGCGCGACGCGCACTCATGGCCCGAGCCGCTCCCGTCCCCCGTCGTGCCGTTGGAACAGTCGGCATCGAGACGCATCGACCCCGCGCCGGATGCTTCGTCGGCAGTTGCCTCGTCGGCTGTTGGCTCGTCGGCCGTGGCCTCGGCGTCCCCTTCGGCGCCCGCAATCGGACCGCCGCCCTTCCAACCCGACGACGCTCCGGTCGCGCCGTTCGTTCCGACCCCGCGGTTCTACGCCGTGATCGCACTCGCGGGCGTGCTCATTGCGTTGCTCGCCGGGCTCGGTGGCTGGTGGCTCGCGCAGCACTGACGCGCGGTCCGTACTCCGATGGCCGCACGAACCCGAATTGATCGATTGCTGGTGGACCGCGGCCTCGCGGAATCGCGCGAGCGCGCCCAGGCGGTTCTGCTCGCTGGCAAGGTGTTCGTCGCGGGTCAGCGCGTGGACAAAGCCGGCGCGACCGTGGCGAATGACGCCGCCGTCGAAGTGCGTGGCGACCCGTGTCCGTACGTATCGCGCGGCGGGCTGAAGCTCGCGGGGGTGCTTGCCCCGCTCGGCGTGGACCCTCGCGGGCGAGTGTGCGCGGACATCGGCGCGTCGACGGGAGGGTTCACCGATGTGCTTCTCCAGCACGGCGCGATTCGCGTACATGCGGTCGATGTGGGACGGGGACAGCTGCACGACCGGATCCGCCGCGACCCGCGCGTGCGCGTGCACGAGGGCGTGAACGCGCGGCTCGGATTGTTGGACATCGTCGGCGAACCGGTCACACTCGTCGTGCTCGACGTGTCGTTCATCTCGCTGACCAAGGTGTTGCCGGCCGCCGTGGAGATCGTCGCGCGCGATGGGTCGGGTGGGCCAACGGCGCACGTCGTCGCGATGGTCAAGCCGCAGTTCGAGTTGAGCGCGCGCGAGGTCGGCCGCGGCGGGGTCGTCCGCGAGGACTCGCTTCGCGCGAAGGCCGTGGACAGCGTCATCGCGTCGGCACTCGAGCTTGGATGGAAGGCCATGGCACGGTGCGACAGCCCGCTCGCGGGCCCCGCGGGCAATCGCGAGGTCTTCGTTCGGTTCGACCGCGCGGAGGCGGCCTCGCCATGATGCAGCGAGTGCTCGTGGCGTTGCTCGTGACGGCGGCGCTGTTGGGTGCGCTCGTGTGGGTGGTGCGCAAAACGTCCGGCGAACGGCGGAGTGACTCGACGCTCGCGGCTGACAACGCGGGCGCCCGTGGCGACGGGTCGCCGAGCCGCGCAACCCAGCGCACGCAGGCGATGCAACAGCTTGCGCAGATCGCCGAAACGTCCCACGGCCTCATGCCCGAAGGGTTCGACCGGCTGTACGTCTCCATGCCGCTCGACAGTCTTCAGCGCATCCGAACGTCCGTTCGACAGGAACACGGCGCGCTCGCGCAACGCGACGACACGCAGCAGGTCTGGGCCGAGGACGACCCGGGCGGCGCGCGCGTGATCTACCTGGTCGCCCCGCGCAGCCAACTGGTGACCCAGGTGCAGTTCATGTCGCGGCTTCAGCACACCGAAGAACTCGGTCCGCACTTTCGCGCGCTGCAGGATCGATACGGTCAGCCGACCGGTGTGTGGGATTGTCCCGAGACTCCAACGACTTCGCCGATGCGAAGGTTCACCTGGCGTCGCGAAGGTTCCAGCCTCATGGAAGCCGTGCTGATCTACGGGTCGACCATCGCCATCACGTTGATCATCGCAGCGACCGAAGACATCGGCGCCGCGTTGCGTCGTGGCGGCTGTCAGCCCGTGCAGGGCAACGAAGCGCTGGCTCGGTTTCCCGTCGCGCGCGAACTGCGGGGCACGCAGGAGACGTTCGTGCGCGAGTTGCACCGCGACGCAGCCCCGTAGGTCACTCGTTACGGTTGGCGGGTCGGGTCGTGCGCTTCGCGCGTCCCTTTGTGGAGCTCGCGGCCGATCGCGACCGCGCTCCCGGCATGGCATCGAGTTCCGCCACGCGCTTCTTCGACGCGATGAGCCGATAGGAGCCGACGACGTACCGCTCGACTTCGCGCCAATCGGGCTTGGACCCGATTCGCATGTCCACGCCGCCGTACTTCCCGACGTACTTCGCGATCGTGAAACGCCGGTCGGACGCAACGAGCCGCCGCTGGTCTCCCGGGTCCACACGGATCCCGACGCTCATGTCGCCGTCCTCGGTGCGACTCCAACCGACGAAGATCTTGCCGTCGACCTTGCAATGGATGCTCCCCCACGGCCAATCCTCCTCGGCGCCGGGCAGCTTCTTGACGATCGCGAGCAATCGGTCGTGGAAGGCGTCGTGGGTCATCGTCGGTCCTTCATCGCGGGTGAGCGCGCGCGAATGATTGAACTGGAAGGCCGGTCACTCGATCATCGGCGTTGCGCCGGCGGGCGCGACGGGGGCGTCGCCCTCGGGGAGGCGCGCGGCGAACCGCTCGCGGAGAAACCGAGCCCACGTTGCGGTCGAATCGAACACGTCGCCGGCGAGCATCGACGTGATGGTTTGTCGCAGCACGCGACGTTGCGGTTGTTGAAACACCAACTCCGAGAGCGTGCCGTCGTAGAAGGCCTGAACCGCGCCGAGAAACAGGTCGGCGCCGCTGCGCAGTTCGGTTTCGTACGCGGACCAGGACGCCGCAACGAGAGGTCGTCCCGCGCCAAGCTCCGCGACGATGTGATCGGCCGCCATTTCCGCGCCGCGAAACGCGAGGTGGGCACCCGTGGAGAACAGCGGGTCGAGAAATCCCGCCGCGTCGCCAATCATGGCCCAGCCGTCACCCGCGAGCCGGTCGACCCGGTAGCTGAAGTCTGCGAGTGCGCGGGCCGGGTTGATTCGCTGCGCGCCGGCCATCGTGCGTTTCATCCATCCGGCGTCGTCGAGCGTGCGCGTAAAGAACGCGTCGAGGGTCTCACCGCTTCTGCGCGCCCGCATCCATGTCGAGCTGCACACGACCCCGACGGAATTGACCTCGCCGCGAAACGGAATGTTCCAGAACCATCCGTGTGGAAACACGACGATGTCGATCGTGCCCTCGGCGCGCCCGGTCTGCCGCTCGACACCGACGAAGTGTCCGAACACGGCCGTCTTGTCGAGCCCAGGGATTCGCCACTTCGTTCGCACGCGGGACGCAAGCAGCGTGTCGCGTCCCGTCGCATCGAGGACGACCCGCGCGAAGATCTCGTGCACGGTCCCGTCGGCGTCGCTCGCGCGCACGCCCACGGCCACGTCGCGATCGAACATCACCTCGCGCACGGTCCAGCCGTGACGCACGACCGCGCCGCACGTCGCCGCGTGACGCAACAGGAGGTCGTCGAAGTCCGCGCGAGGCACCTGGAACGCGTAGTGCGACGTCGGGTGGAACGCGTCCTCGAACGCATACGTCTCGCTGCGCTCGGTTCGGCAGTCGACGAAACGCGCGCCGTACTTGCGGATGTATCGCGCCTCGAGCTGATCGACGATCCCGAGTCGCTCCCAGATTCGGTACGACTGGGGCAGCAGCGATTCACCGATGTGAAATCTCGGAAACGTCTCGCTCTCGAGCACAATCACCCGCAGCCCAGCCTTCGCCAGAAGTGTCGCCGCGGTCGAGCCCGAGGGCCCGCCACCTGCAATCACGACGTCGGTGTGTTCGGTCATCGGGAAGATCGCGGTGCGCGTCGCGGAGTCGGGAGTGCAGCAAGTTTTGCCGCGCAACGCAAGACTACGCGCACGGGAGAAGCACGCGAAACGTCGCGCCCAGCCCCGGCGCCGACGTTGCTTCGATCGCGCCGCGCATCCGACGCACCATTTCGGCCACCAGTGCCAGTCCCGCACCCGACGTCCCTGCGCGCGGCGTGTGGAACGGCTCGAACAACCGTGCGAGCTGCTCGCGAGTCATGCCGGGGCCGTTGTGCCGAACCGTGATCGAAACGGCGAGGCCCTCCCGTGCCGCAAGCATTTCCACGCGCGGGTGGGTCACACCGCGAACGCCGTCGACGGCGTGGATCAGCAAGCTCGCGACGACGTGCACGATCTGGTCTTCGCTCGCGAGCACGCACTCGTCGTCACAACGAATGCTGACCATGGTCGACGCGCGCGGGACGGACGCGGCGGCCTCGCGAAACACGTCCGACACTCGCACCGGCACGACGTCGCGGTCGTGCGAACGCGTGAGCACGAGAAGATCACGCGCGAGCCGCGATGCGCGCATGGCCGATGCGCGACACTCGGCAACGACGGATTCCACGTCGTCGAACTGCGTACCGAGAACGTGCGCCATCTCGGCGACGGTCGTCGCTTCGTCGACGCTCGCGCGTGCGAAAGCCGTCAGCGCTTCGAGCATCCGCAGGCTCGCGGTGAGCGCGTGCAATGGCGACTCGAGTTCGTGCGCGGCCCAACTCGCCATCCGCCCGAGTTCTGCGAACCGGCGGGCGTGCGCGAGGTCGTCGGCCATCTGGTCTCGTTCGCGCGCGAGTTCGGCGTCCTGGAACGCGCGCCAGATCGTGTCGATGACTTCACGCGGACTCGCGCCGTCGAGCACCGCGAACGCTCCCGTGCGGATCGCCGCCTCGCGAGCCTCGTGCGCGGCGTATCCGAGAAACGCCACCGTTCGCACACCGGGATGCGACAGCGCGTAGTATCCGAGCACATCGATGCCGCCGCCGTCCGCGAGCACGACATCGACGACCGCCACGTCGACCGTTCGTGCGCTGCCGAACACCTCCGCCGCCGACTCGAACGTCACCAGTTGCCAGCCTTGCGTCTGGAGGGCGTTTACGTACGCGACGAGTTCCCCGCGCGGGTCGCCGACGAGCGCGATCACCGGCACACGCCCGGGTCGGATGCTCGGTCGCGTTCCGCTCGCAGGACGAAGCGTGGTGCCGACGCGCAGCGCGAGCGGAGTCGCGGGGCGAAGGGATCCAGTGGTTGCGCCGCGAACCGATTCGCGTCGCGGGATGCGTGACGGCGGTGACGAGCGGACGACGCCGCGTACACCTGCCGTCGGTCGAAGAGATGCGGCCATTAGAGAACACGCTACGGGCCGGCGAGAAGGTCGTCAACGCGAAGCGAGTGCGGGTGTCACTTTCTCGGCCGAGGAACATGAAGTCGGGACAATGAGCGCCCGGCAGTGCGCCGCGCTGGTCGATTGTTGCACCACGCGAAGCCCGCCACCGCGTCGACAGCGACGGATGGTGGTACAATGCGCGCTTCGCGAAACAGGGGCCGGCCAGGCGAGCTCGGCGACGTGCGATCGTCAGCGCCGTGAGTGTATGCGCGGACGCCGTTCGGTCCTTCACGGCGTCGACCGCGTCGCCTCCGCCCGGGCCGATGATTGCACCCGGGCCGATGATTGCACCCGGGCCGATGAATCGGCCGGCTGTCATTGACCGGGTCGCCTTCGCGACCCTTCCCAGGCACGCGGTGTGAAGGTCAATTGCGCTCGAACTGCGCGCAGGGGAAGCCTCGCGCGGGCGAGGCGGTCAATCCTAGCCAGCCGCTTCAGCGGCCAGGCGCGCACCATCGCGAGGAGCGCTCACTCTGGCGGCAGGAACCGGTCGAACACGCGTGCGAGCGCGGGGACGACGATCAGGGCACACACCAGTCCGAGCAGGGTGCCAACGCCGGCCACGATTCCCATGCTCCGCAGCGCGTCGAATCGACACACGCCGAGCGCGAAGAAACCCGCCGCGGTCGCACTGGCGGTCGCAAGGGACGCGCTGGCCACGTCGGCTACGGCGTGCGCTGCGCGAGTTCGGGGCTCCCCCCGCGCGCGTCGGTACGCGACGAGGACGAAGATGATCTCGTCGAGCGTGATGCCGAACAACACGGGCAACACGAGCAGATTGAATGCGTTCATTTCCGTGCGCGCGAGGCAGAGAAACGCCGCGAGAAGCAGCGCTTCGAACGCGAGACCCGCGAGCGCCAGCAACACGAGGGCGAGACTTCGCGCGGTGATCGCGAGCATGATGGCCACCAGCACGAACGCGACGCAGCCGATGCGCAAGCCGTCGGCGCGCAATGCCGAACGCACGTCGTCTTCGAGCAACGGATAGCCTGTCAGCGACGCGACTTCACCGCTCCGCGCGAGTGCCTGCATGACGGCGGCGCGAACGACATTCACGGCCACGTCGTGCCGCGGCCGCAGATACACCACGACGACGCGTGAGCCGGACCGTTCCGCAAGGAACCGGCGTGCGAGCACTCCGATTCGTGGCGCCTCGGGCTCACTCGGTGTCGCGTCGGGTAGGGGTTCTCGCAGCGGGCCGAGCCCGGGCGAAAACGCGTCGGCTCTCAACCCGTGTGCCGCGAGCGAGACAGCGAGACGGTCGGCAACCGCGCTCGGCGTCATCGACGAGACCTCCGCGCGATTGGCCTCCTGCCGTTCGCGCGATGGCAGAAGTGAAGACACGCCGTCGTAGCCGGCGAGCATCCCGCGCCCGACCAAATCCGAGAGCGCGTGCTCGATGTGCTCGCTCGCGCGAAGGGCCGACTCGAGATCGCGACGATCTGCGACGATCATCCACTGTCCCGACTCGCCGCCGAAACGATCGAAGATCGCCTGCTGTACGGACAGCGGCTCCAGCATCTGAGGTCGCACGAGAACGACGTGCTCGGCGAGCCGCGGGCGTCCACCGAGCGCGAGCACGGCAACGCCCGCAATCGCTGCGAACGCGACAAGCGCCGGAAGGCCACGAACGCCCGCGACGCGCGCGAGCGCACGCGACGCCGCGCGTTGACTCGGCGCCGTTCGGGGCGGCGCGCCGCGCTCGATCAGCGCTGCAATGGGCGGCAAGAGAACGACGATCGCGACGGCCGTGGCCAGCTCACCGATCGCCGCGAGCAGTCCCAGATGGCGCAGCGCACGCAGTTCCGACACGGCGAGCGACGCAAACGCCGCGGCCGCGGTCGCCGCGACGGCCAGCAGCGGCGACGCGAGTTCGCGCACGGCACGCGAAGCGGCGTCCCGCGAGGATGCGCCGGCACTGCGTTCCGTGAGAATCCGCTGGTAGAGATGCACGCCCGTGTCGAGCCCCACACCGAGGACCACGGCACCGAACGCCGCCGTCACCGCGTTGAGGCCTCGCAGGGCCACTGCAGCGAACGCGGCGGTCCATAGCATGCCGATCGCGAGTGGAATGCCCACGGCGATCAGCGCGCGAAGTCTGCGCGTCGCGAGTGCGAACACGATCGTCACGAGAATGCTCGCGAGAATCGTGCTGCGACGGAGATCGTCACGGATCAGGTCTCGCGTCGCACGCGCGACGGCATGCGGTCCGGTCCATCGAATGCGCACGCCCGGAACGTCGTGGGCGACCGACCGCAGCGCGGGTTCCAGGCTCGCCGCAAGTCGGTCGCAGAACGCGAGATCGAACGCCGAGCCGCGCACACGAACGAGCACGATGCGCGCGCGACCGTCCGTCGTCGCAAAGCCACCGCTCGCATCGGGCCGGACGCCCGCACCCAAGTGACCGAATCGATCGGCGAGAATCGATGCAAGATCGAGCGGGTCCTGGGTCAGCTCGTCGCGCAACGCACCACCACCCGGTGCGAGCGCCAGTGCCACGATGCGGTCTACCGACTGCTCGATCCCGTGAGGCGTGAAGCGTTCACGCAATCGCGCGAGCGAATCGGGATCACTCCGCAGCACGATCGCACGCCAGCGGGCCCGCGCGTCGGCGGCGCGCTGCGCAGGGACGTGATCGATGGTCTCGGAGACCGCGGGCACGCGCGCGAGCAGGCGTTGCAGTCGTTCGGATGCGTCGTCGACGTCGGCACGTCGCGTTCCCTCGACGAGCACGACATCGAGGTCCTGCGACGCGACGGCTTCGACGGCGTGCACGAGCGACCGAGCGACGGGCCGGTCGGGCAGAAGATCCAGCAGTGAGCCGCCGAGACGGGTGCGCAGGGCGGGCAATCCCAGCAACAACGCCAGCGGTACGATCAGCGCGAGGCTACGTCCGGGTCGCGCGAGAACGGACTGCAGCCAGCGCACGGGCACTGGAGTATCACGGTTGGAAGGCCGCCGCGGGAACTGCGGTGTTCAACTGGATTGCGAGCAGGCGAATGGTCGAGTGGTCGCCGCCGTGCTCGAACATGTCGATCTGCACGATCGCATCGAGTGCCGCGCGAAATCGCAAGGCCACGCGCTCGACGACACGCGCGATCGCGGGGTCGAGCGGCGTCGCGACGAGATCCACGTGACCGTCGGCCGTGCGCTGCACGACGATGCGATAGCGCGTACGCAACGGCCGGAGCGGCCCACCGAGGAACGCTGCAAGATCGGCGAGAACGACACCGAGCGGACCGACCTGCGATTGCGCCGCGCTCGCGACGCTTCCGCCCGCGCGATAACCGACTCGCCCGCCCGCGACGGTGAACACGCCCTGCGTCGGCGAAACGATCTCCCAGCGCACGCGATCAGGCCGGGCCACGGTGAGTACGCCCGTCGCGTGCACGGACTGCGCGAACAGTCCCATGACGCGTTCCTGGTCGAAGCGCGCCGTCATCGTGCGAACGCCGGCGCGTGCGTGTTCGATGCGTTCGAGTTCGTCGTCGACGGCGTCCGCGGCTGCGCGCGCGGGCACGAGGGCCAGCGCGAGCAGCACCGCGGCCCATGGGCATCGAGGGCGAACGCTCACGGCAGCGCCTGCACTTCCGTCGCCCCGAGCGCACCGAGCGCTCGTCGCGCTTCGTCTCGCAACGACGGCGCCGGCGGCTGCGACGCGAGGTACCGCTGCCACGCGAGGACGGCCTCCCCCCGGCGTCCGAGTCGCGTGAGTACGCGTGCGCGAAGTTCCAGTGACTCCATGTCGGGCACGGTGAGCGAAGCGGACGCCGCATCGAGGATTCGAAGACACTCGACGTCGCGATGGTGATCATACGCGTCGCGCGCGGGCCCGACCGCGGCGTGCGCTCGGTTCCACCGTCCGTAGCTGCCATCGAGAAAAGCGGGGTCCGCAGGCATCGATCTCAGTCCTTCGACGTCGACGTCGTGACCGAATTCACTCCCGAGCAGCCGGCCGAGGTCGAACTCGATGTAACGCCCAAGCGTGTGCGGGCCTTCGCTGACCCAAAGGATCCGCCGTGTCGCGTCGGCGACGACGGAGTGCGTTGCAATCCACGCGTCGATTGCCCCGCGGTTGCCGAGCGTTTCCCGCGTGGCGCCGGGCGCGCCGCGGTCGCGCAACGCTCGGAGCACACCCGACGCGTCGAAGCGCCCGTCGTCGGCTCGCACCCGCTCGTCGATCGCGCTCTGACGCAGCAGCGTCGATGTCGTGCGACGAACGTCGATGTCCCGAGGACTCGACGCGAGACTCGCCGTGGCAAAGTGATTCGCGATGCCGCCCGCGCCGCCGAGATCACGTACGGCGAGCGCAAACCCCGGCGCGCGCTCTAGCACCGCGCCACGCCCGGCGTCGCCGTCGACCACGATGAGCCGGTGCGAGACCATCGGTTCGTCTGCGCGCACGATCGCGATTGCCTCGTCGAGCGAATGCGCGCGCTCGAGCACGTTGCGCAGCGTCGTGGGCACCGGAACCCCCGTGCTCCGCGGCGTGCCCGCCCGCGCACCGTGCACGGCGACGAAAATCCCGGCGGCGTTCATGCCAGTCAGCACACCCGTCAGTCCCGGCCAACCCACGGACGCAAACGGAATGCGTCCGCGCGCGCGCACGAGCATCACGGCTTTCTCCTCGTCGAACACGGAATCGACTTCCATGTCGAAGTTGCGTCCCACGTACGTGTGACCGTCGACCGTGTGGATGCCCGAAGCGAAGAGCGACGAACACCCGATCAGCGGCGAGTGCTCGAACGAGAGCGAAACATCGTACAGGGCGTGCAACAGGACCATGCGATGGTACGTTGGTAGAAATCGCGCAAACGGATCGCCCGGGGCGAACGCTCGGGCCTCCGCGGCGATTTCGAAGAGTCGGTCGCGAGGGTAGTTGTGATCGAGGTTGTAGTTTCGTCCGCGCACGAGCGTGGCGATCACGGAACGCAGCGCCGCGCTCGGTACGTAGTGCGCAAACAGGGACATCATCCGGCGTTCGATGCGAATCATCGGCTCGCGAAGCAGCACACCGTGCGCGTCGCCGAGTTCCACCGGATCGCCGACGAGCCCGACTTCCCAGATGTGACCCCGACGCCGAACGTACGATGGGCCGTACCTCCGCGTGCCGTCTGCATCGCGGACGACTCGATGCTGTGGCGCCGGAGGCAGATCGCGCGGCGGTCGCAGCAACGTCACTTCCGCGAACACCATCCACACAACGGACACGGCAAACGCGCTCCACGCCCCGCGCCGCGTCCAGCGCGCCCATCGTCCGTTCACCGCGTTCACCACCACGCGCGCAGGATGGACCGGCGCAGGCCTCGCCGCCAGCGATTGCTGGCACGGCGCCCGCACGGGACGGTACATTCCCGACAATGCAGTCCAACCGGTCGACGTGGACTCCGGGGATCGTCACGGGACTCCTGGCGATGTTCACTCTCGCCGTCGCGGGAGCGTTTGCATTGGCGAACGTCGCGAGCGCCGACAACGAAAGAGTCCTGCGCGCGGTTCGATTCGCTCCGCATGCATCGCTCACGTCGCCGCGTTCCGGCCCGGCGATCTACGCGGCGCAACTGTTTGGCCCGGACGAGCGTCGGAACGGCTTCGGTCACCCGGCGTCCGCGTTCTGGTGGGTGGTGCACGAGCACACGCGAGACTCGAAACATCCGTGGCGCCGCGTGTGCGAGGGCGACACGGTCGGTCAGTTGTCGGCGCGCGAGGGCACGGCGTCGGTGCCGATCGTCGGTCTGAACGAGTCCAACGATCTGCTGCTGGTCGCCGACGCTGGCGATCCGAGTCGCATCGCGGAGCGAATGATCGAATTCGGCCTCGCGTCCGCCGAGCGGACATTGTCTGTGGCGAACCCCTCGATCCCCGAGCAGGCCCGCGCGTGCGCGGGAACGTCGCCCCGGTACAGCGAGTATTCGCGCGAACAGGGTGCGCGCGTCGAAGTGTACGGGTGCTTCTCGAACGGGGCGCTGCGGGCGTGTCCCACCGGCCCCGTGCGCATCGCGCTCGGCGCGCCGACGCTCGCGACGTTTCTGGACCGTCGGCGGGAAGCCGTCACGGACGACTACCGCTTCGTGGCAGGCGTCGTGATCGCGGCGCTCTTGATGGCGGGCGCTGTCGCGTTCCGCGATCACGCGAACGCGTTGCGAGTCTTGCGGCAGAGCGGCGGGCGCGGATGACCCCGGTGGGCGCGACCGATTTCGTGCTCGCGACGCTCTTGTCGCTTGTGGGCCTGGCCGCGTTCGTCCTTGGGCGCCTGGGAATGCGCCCGGCGTTGCGCGTTCGCCGCGAGCGCACGCGGACGGTGGCGGAAGTTGCGCCCGGCATCGCGGAAGTCGCGGGCACGTTTCATGCGAAGGGAGCGGGGATCAAGAACTACGAGGGTGCAGCCTGCATCGCCGTCCTGACGCGCATCTCGCGGCAGTACACACTTCGGGGCAAGAAACACTCGAGCCAGCCGTTCGAGCGGATGCGCGTCGCCGAGCAAGTGGAGCTGCACGACGCGGTGGGCGGCGTGTGCGACGTCTCGCTCGTGAACTGTGTGCTGTTCGGTGGAACCGGGACGTGGTGGATCGATCCAGTGTCGTTCGAGAAAGAGTTCCCAGAATTCGTGTCGAGCGTTCCCGGAATGCGCAAGTCGATGGCGTCCGAGGTTCAGTTTCAAGTCGACCAGGTGTTCGTGCAAGATCAGACCGAAGGCTGGGTCTCGGGTCGCGCGGTCCCCGGCGATACGCTGACGCCCGGCGATGGCTATCGCGGTTCGGGACGACGATGGAAGATCGAGGGCGAGCCCGCCAAACCGATCATCGTCGCGACGCAGGAACAGAACGAAGTGCTGTGGCGCCTGCGACGACCCTCGAGGCTTTTCACGTGGCTTGCAGTGATCGCCCTCGGTTCCGCTGGGTGGGTCCTGTGGCGTCACTACACTCTCGACGCGATCGTCCGCGGCGTTGCGTCGTGAGGTGGTCACGATCGCGGCGCAGCGAACACGAACATTCGGTCACTGCGCGTACGGATTCGCGCCCGGAAACACTTGCAGCGTGTATGCGCCGATCGTGTTGCTCGCCGACCATGTCGTGACGCGAATCTGGTAGGTGCCGCTCATCGGCGGCGTGAACACGATGCGACTGTTCAAGTTGCCGGCGCTGTCGTCGTCGTGGGTGATCTCGGCGCCGTTCTGCAAGAGCACGAGGTACATGTCGAGTGTCGTTCCGGGCATCGTCGACGATGCTCCGCCGCGCAGCACGATCGTGACTGGCATGCCCGCGTTCAGTTGGATCGCGTAGTCGTCTGCAAAGGTGCCGTTGGAAAGCGACTGGTCGCCTGGAGCGAGCATGCCGTTGATCGCAGAGCCGACGTTCAGCCAGCTCATCGCCCCCGGCTGGATCATGGGCTGGTGCGCCGCATAGCCAGGCGACACGAGCAACATGTACGACCCGGAGCTGTTCGATCCGAACGTCGTCGCGCGAATCGTGTACATGCCGGTCATCGGCGGCGTGAAGACCACCCGCGCATTGAGATTGCCGCCGCTGTCGTCGTCGTGCGTGATCTCGACGCCGTTCTGCAACACCACCAAATACGCATCGATGTTGCTGCCGGGATAGTTCGCTGACGGTCCGCCGCGCATCTCGAGCGTCACGGGGACGCCCGCATTGAGCATGATCGCGTAATCGTCCGCAAAAGCACCGCTGCTCAGCGTGATGTGTCCCGGACCGAGATTTCCCTGAACAACGGAACCCATCGCAAGAACCTGCGATGTCGGCGGCGCATACGGCGACACGCGAAGCGTGGGCGGTGCCGGTGCGAAACGCGACAGGACATTGAGGTTGGTGATCTGCAAGTTGAGCGGCCCACCCCACGGACCCATCGCGCCCTGTCCCGAATAGTTGAATCGCACCATCCCGCCGCACGCGACGGGTGGCATGCCCGGAGCTTGTGCGCCCGCAGCCGACACCGTTGCGTTTGCGAAACCACCGAACGGCGAGCCCTGATACGTGAGGCCAGTCACCATCACGTTGCCAAGACCCGGCATCACGCCCGGACAAATTGCGTTCGCGGCATTGGGATCCACCTGGATCGTGCGGCGCAACAGATGTTGCAAGTAGCCGGTGAGGTCGCGTGGGGGTGGGTAGTACGGCTGGGGCGGCTGTTGGATGTACTGCGGCGGCGGCGGGTAGTACGGGCGGCCCGGTGGAATGTACTGCGGCGGCGGTGACGGCTGAGCGATGACCGCAGGCGGCGGCTGCGGCACGACGGCCACCGGGGGACGGTACGCGAAGCCCGCGTTCGGCTGCGCGGGAACAGCAACGGCGCCACCGCCGGACGGAACCGCGATGGTCACGGATGGCGGCGCGACCGGGACCGCCACGGCCGCACGCGGCGGCGCGACGACGACACGGGCGCCGGGGGGGGGGCCCGGGGATACTGGAACGGCGACTGCGGTTTGAGCGAACGCTGCCGACGGAACGAGCGCGGCGATCAAACCGAGCGAGCAGCAAAGCGCACGGAGAGGCCGGTGTGAATCGACGGCGGGAAGATCGAGCGCAGGGGTGGGTGTCATGAGGGTTCCTCGCATCGCGCGCGGCACGAGAGGCCGAGGGGTAGCCGGCCCGCGCCGGTCGCGCATCGTACCGCAATCCGGCGCGAGCGCGTGCGCCGGCTTGGACCGCAGGCATTGATACGTCGCCGCGGACGAAGACGTTCCCGACGTACGGCATGCGGAGAACTCGCCTGCGGTGCGGGCAGGAAACGCACGATTCGCATGAGAGACAGGCGGGCGTTGGCCCAAAGCGGATTCGGGTGCAACACACGGACCACGATCGTCGCGCAATCGGGTAGGCTCGTGTCGATGGACGAGCGCGCACACGACGGCACCCCGGCGCGACATTCGTACCGCAGCGCATGCGTAGAAGCGCCGCGGGCGAAACCGACACGGATCTCACTCGATAACGTCGACATGACTACGCTGGATCCGAACCTTCGGATCGTACTGCGCGACCTGACGCGAACCCTCGATGCGTGCGGCGTGCGACACGCCGTCGTTGGTGGCATCGCCGTCGTGGTCTACGGCTGGCCACGCTTCACGAAGGACATCGACGTGCTGGTCGGGCCGGAAGCGTACGAGCGCCTGGGCGGCGGCGAGGAGCGTCTGCGAGACGAACTTCCGCGTTCGCTTGGAGGCGTCGAAATCGACTACCTCCCGGTCTCGGTCGGTGGGGTGTTTCTCGAAGTGGCTTTCACGAGGCCCGTCATGAGCGACGGCGTTCCGATCGCTCCAGCCGAAGTCGTCGTCTGTACGAAACTGCTTCGCCACGCGATGCGCGATCGCGCAGACATCGTCGAGATTCTCAAGGCGGGACTGATCGACCGCGCGTCGGTGCGAGGATTTCTGTCGGAACACACACCGATGCTCCTACGCCGGTGGGACGCGCTGGCCACGCAGGCGGACGAGGAAAACGAATGACCCGCGCGATCGCACTCGCCTTGTGGACCGCAGCGACTGCCGCGATCGCCGCCTGCGCGACTTCGACGGAGCCCGCTCGATGCGTGACGGCGCGCGACTGTCCGTCAGGGCAGACGTGCGTGGCATCGACGTGTCGGATCGCGATGGCCGACGCGAGCGGCGATGTCGTGATTCCCTCCGACGGACTTCCCGATGACACCCCGACCTCCGACGCATTCGACACATTCGACGACGCCGACGCCGCTCGCCCAGACGCCAGTTGCACGACGACCACGTGCGGCGCGCCGGGCTCCGCGTGCGTCGACGGCGCATGCGTCGCGGACTGCCGGTACGCCTCGGCGCAAGCCTGCGGGGCCGCAACTGTGTGCGACTACACCGATGGCCAGTGCCGAACGCCGGGCCCGTGCGTATTGCGAAGTGCGTTCACGCGGTGCGGGATGTCGATGTGCGGTCCCGGGCTCGAGTGCAGCGCATTCGGAACGTGCGTGTCGCTCACCGCGTGCGATCGCGTCGTGTGTGACACCGACAATCGTTGTTGGGGCGCGAACTGCCCGTGTGCACGCCCCGCACCGCGCTGTGCCACGGCGACGCTCGCGCAGCTCAATCGTGCGGAGTTCGCCGGTGCGCGGCCGATCAACATGAACCCCGGCGAAGGGATCATGGATCTCGAGTTCGACGACGTGTGCACCGCGTACGCCGTGACCGTGATCTCGGGCACCGACCAGTTGCGACAGATGGCAGCGGACGGAGTGCTCACGACCTGGAACTCGGTGAGCAATCTCGACATGGGCGAAGTCGCCGTGCTGCGCTACCCGAACAACACGACGGGAACGACGATCGGCGAAGTCGCGGCGACGTACATCTGCATCGGTGGATGTACGCCCACCGGCATGGACGGACAGATGGGTGTCATCCGTCTGGACCGAACCAGCATGGCGCGGCCATTGCCAAACGTCGTGCCCGCGATGGTGACCACCGGCACGGGGCCGTTCGCGAACGCGGTGGTCGACGCGGGACCGTACGGGCTGACGTGGGGACGCGACCGCACGCTGTACATTGGCAATCTCGACACGAACGGCGAGTTCTCGCGGGTCGATCTCGCGACCGGGATGCGCGCGCTCGTGAATCGCTACGTCGCGCGTGTGCACGCGGCGACGGTGTACGACGCGACGCGGTTGCTCGTGGCCGTCGCGGGTGGCGAAGTGTTCCTTCAGCCCACCGCCGGCGGGACTCCCACGCGTTGGGCCACGCTTCCCGGGGACGTGACGAGCATGGCGCGCGACGTTTTCACCGGCCGCGTGTACGCCGAAGTTCGCACGACGCCGCCGCGCATCGTGTGGGTCACTCCCGACGGCGCGGCGATCACGACGTTTCAGACGCCGCCCCGCCTGGGCCGCATCGCGATCGCGCCCGACAATTTTCTGTACCATGCCTGCACGTATCCGAACGTGAACTGGAACGATGCCTCGTCTCCGCCCATCGTGCGCTGGCCGCTGCCGCCGACGCGGTGAGGCTGTACCCCACCCCACCGGTTGATCCGTCAACGTAGCCATGATGGCTACAAAGCTCTCCACGGGCATCCGCGCCCGTCACATTGCCTGACCCAACGCCCCGCATTCCGATCTACCTGTGAGATCGATTTCTCCTTCCGCCCGTACAATGCCCTGCGATGCGATCCAACCGCGGCGTGCGCGCGCGTTCACCGTGGCTCGGCGTGCCATTCGTCGTCGCGGCGTGGGTGCTCGCGCCCCGCGCCGCCGTGGCCCAACCCGTCACCGCACCGCCGCCCTCGGGCCTGTACGAGACCTGGTCCCCCGTACGCATGGCGCCCGTCGGCCCGCTCGCCACCCCACCGACGGTGCTCCCGCGGTGGCTTTCGGTACTCACCACGGGTTCGCAGTGCGTGATCACGTTCGAGCCCGATCGGCGCGTCGTGTGGCGCGTCACGTATGGTCCGCACGGCGCGACGGAAAAGCGCACGGAGGTCGACGGCGCACTCTTCTCGCGTACGACGTTCGACTTCGACGCCGCGGGACACCTCGAGCGCAAGACGGTCGACGGCCCCGGCATCGTCGACGGTCCCTGGGTGTCGACGTACGCGACCGATCCTGCGACGGGGCGAGTGCTCGGACGTCGGGAGCGGCTGGTGCTGCGTCACTCATGGGGCTCGCGCAATCTGCCGAGGCCGACGGCCGACTCGCGATGGGAGGTCACGTGGGCGGCAAATGGCGCCGCGACGACCCGACACTTCATTGCGGGCAATCTCGTGCGCGCGGACACATACGACACCGACGGGCGAACGCTTCAGACGGAGTTTCACGCGGCACCATCGACCGGCGTGCGAATTCGCCCGCCACCGCACGACTCGATCATCTTGCGCTACCTGCGCAACTCCGGTGGCACACTTCTGTCCGTAGAACGCGATGTGTTCGGTCACCGCGCGCCGGCGTCGGCGACCACCGTCGATCCGGCGATTCGGTCCGAGCATCTCGTCGCGTTTCGCCACTCGCTCGTCGAGCAGTTCGAGGTGACGCTCGCCCTCGGTGCCGCGGTGCACGCAAGCGACCAACATCGCGGTGCCGCGCGCACACTCACGCTCGACTACGCACCCGGCTGTTGGATGAACGGCGTGTCGGGGTTCGAGTTCGACGCCACGGGATTGCTCGTCTCGACCTACGCGGGATGCATCTGCGGCTTCTGCGTTTCCGCAGACCTCGAAGTGCACGCACCCGACGTGACGGGCGTGGACCTTCACTGGACGACGGGACCGTGGATTCGCCTCGACGGCGCCGTGGACGTCACCGCGGACCACAACGTGATGACGCCGGGTGGCCCGCGCGCGGCGGGCGTGCTGCGCACCGGTGACACGGTGCTGACTGCGGACGGCGGAACACGCGCGTTGCGGGCGGTCGAGCGACTCGCAACGGGCACGATGCGACTCGGACGCAACGTGCGGACGGCCGCGGGAGTGTTCGAGGCGGGCGGGATCGTGTTCGAGAGTGAGACGCCGCGCGCGTGTGGGCGGCGGTGAGTGAGAAGCGTTCCCATTCGCGAGGCAAGGCAGTCGCTCAGTCCGCGTCCTGAATCACTTGGGCTCCAATCCCTGGCCGCGCGCGACGTCTCGTCTCCACCCACTCCCTCCCCGCCGTCGTGTCGATCGCCAGGCGCTCGAGCCCGGGAAACACGACATCGCGCAACGTGCGATCGAAAATCTCGAGTCGCATCGCCCGCGGCAATTCACCGTGTCCCGCCAGCGAGTCGTCCAAGAATTGCGCATCGGGCGGCGCGAACAGTTCCTCGCGCACCGTTCCTGCGAGCATGGCGGGCAACGCCGCGGCGATGTCGAGTGCGTTTCCGCGTTCGCGTTCGGCCGCGAGATGTGCCCAGCCAAGCCGTGCGTGTTGAATCTCGTCCGCGAGAATCTCCCGCACCGCCGCCCGCACGATCGGCTCGGTCGCACGCTGCAGACTCACCATCATCAGGGCCGTGTTGATCGATTCCGTCACGCAACAGAACGCAACCAGCTCGTAGAGCACACGCTCGCGTTGCGCCGCGTCGCGCGGGCCGATTCTCGCCGCCGCGTCCGGTGCATCGAACGCGCCCCGGTGGCCATACCGTGATGCGATGTCCGCGCACAGATCCGCGTGGCGCAATTCGTCGTCCTCGGCGCGCAGGGCAGTCTCGACGACGCTCGGAATCGCGTTGCACGCGCGCAGTTCACTCGCGAGCCGCGCAAAGCGCAGTCGTGCCTGGCGTTCGGCACCCACGCGAAACGCCCACACGCCGGCCACGACACGACGGGCGCGCGCGCCGCCGAGACTTACGCCCACGACAGCCATGCAAACACGCCGTCGCCCGCGCCGCCGTCGGTCGCATCGCCCGCTGCAGACGTACCCGCGTCGTCCGAAGTTGTCGTCGCAGTGTCTGCTGCCATGGCGTCACGTCCGTCCGATCCGACGGCACCGTCTTCCACCGTGACACCCGCGTCCTCCATCGGATCCACCCACCACGACATCCATGAACTGACACCGTCCGCACGCACCGTGTCCCGTACGCCCACGGTGTCCGGCCCACGCGCAGTGTCGGCGACTGCAACATCGCCACCCGCGCTGTCCATCGGCGCGCGCCCGTCCGTTGCGCCAGGGTCCGTGCCCGCAGGCGCGTTGCATCCCGCGACCGCGCCCGCCATCGTTGCACCGCCGACAACCAACACCTTGAAGAGTCGATGAATCCGCATGAAGCACCACCGATCGATTGTAGAGCCCGAAAGAGATGCCCCAACCTTGCGCCCGGATCTACATATTGTGTAGCGATATGTTCGAGACAGTATTGTACTGTTTCTCGATACGCTCTTCGTCGCCGCCTGGCGTCGCGAAGCGCCGCACTCCAAACAACAGCCCGGCCCGAAGCCGCTGCCAAGCGGCGAACGCGCCGGGCGCGAACGCACCGTATTGCGAACGCGCCGGGCGCGAACGCACCGTATTGCGAACGCGCCGGGCGCGAACGCACCGCGCGTCGTCGCTACTGCCAGCGAACCGTAACCGGTGAGCTGCGGAGCGCGCGGTCGAGCGCCCCCAACTGTTCGTGTTCGTTGCTGCCCCAGCACCGGACCGTCCCAGCGGTGACTGCGCACCCGTGCGCGAATCCCACGGACAGCGCGGTTGCGCCGGACAGTGTTGCGACCTCGACGGGCGAAGTGCTGGACGTGGTCGTTCCGTCGCCCAACTGACCCCACGTGTTCGCGCCCCAACACCATGCGCGCCCTTCCCGACCGCGCGCGCAGCAGTAGTCATCGCCGCACCGAACCTCCGCAACGCCGGCCACGCCGACCACCGCGCGCGGCGTCGTCGAGTCATCCGTCGTGCCGTTGCCCAGTTGCCCGATGCGGCCGGCGCCCCAGCAGGACACGGTCGCGTCTTCGAGCACGGCGCAGGTGTGGCGGGCGCCTGCGCTCACCGAAACCGCGCGCGCGAGACCGTTGACTCGCACTGCCGTGGACCGATTCGTCGTCGACGCGTCGCCTAGCTGACCGTACAGGTTGTAACCCCAGCACGACGCGGCACCTGCAGACTGGATGACGCAGCTGTGAGACATGCCGGCGGACAAGTCCATGACATTCAGTACCCCCGACACGGCGACCGGCGTCGAGCGATCCATCACGGTTCCATCGCCGAGCTGTCCGACGTCGTTCGTGCCGACGCACTGAACACCGCCTGCGCGAAGGAGTGCACACAGCGAGTCATCGCCGGCACTGACGCTGGACGCGGGAGAAAAACCCATCACAGCCGATGCGGCGAAACGGGCGGAAGTGCCGGGTCCGAGCTGCCCCGACGTGGCTCGTCCCCAACCCCAGACTTGCCCCGCGGCCGTGACAATCGCGTTCGTGTCCGACTGGCTCGTCAGCCGCTGTGCGTCGGTAACGCCCGGAACCGCAAACGGCGTGCGACTCTGTGCGGTGACCGTGTAGTCGACGCCCAGTTGCCCCGCGTCGTTGTTGCCCCAGCACTGCACACTCCCGGACTGCAGCCGCGCGCAGGTGTGGCGCCAGCCTGCGCCGACTTGAACGGGCATCGTGAGGCTGCTGACGGTCGAGGGCGTGCGCGGCCCGATTTCACTCGCATCGCCAAGTTGACCGCGGCTGTCGTCTCCCCAGCATCGGACGGCCGCGTCCTGTTGCACGGCGCACGCAGACGCGAACCCCAAGCCGAGCACCGTCGCCGACGTAACGCCGACCACCGACCCTGCGGTCCATCGCGGGTCGGTGTTGCCTCCGCCGAGCTGTCCTTCACGTCCGTATCCCCAGCACGACACCGTACCGCTGGTCTGCAGTGCGCACGTGAACGCACCCCGAGCCGCGATCGCGCTGACGCCGCTTACTCCCATCGGTGGCGCCGGCAACGACGACGGAGATTCCATGCCGAGGCCAAGCTGCGCCCAGTAGTTCGCACCCCAGCACTGCATCGTCGCGTCTTGCATGAGCGCGCACGCATGGTTGTCGCCAAGGGCCAGCGCTGCGACGGCAGACAGTCCCGGCACGCGCGACGGCGCCGTGGTCCACGACATCGTGGAAGCGCCGCCGAGTTGACCCTGGCTGTTTTCACCCCAGCACCACACTTCGCCGTTCCGCAGTGCAGCACACCCGAACCATCGTCCCAGCGCGACGCTCGCCGCGTCGCCGAGTCCCAGCACGCGCGTTGCCGTGGGCAGCACGTTCACCCCGAGTACGGCCAATTGCCCGGACCCATTGCGGCCCCAGCAGTACACTTGTCCGTCCGTGCGCGTCGCACACGTCGAGTCTCCGGTGGCGCTCAGCTGCGACACCGCGGTGGCACCGGCCACGACGCGCGGCTCGCGGAAGTTCATTCCCGTACCGGCACCGAGTTGATTCCAATCGTTCGCGCCCCAGCAACGCGCGGTGCCATCGTCCAGCGCCACACACGTGTGGCGATCCCCCGCCGCCAGCGCGCGCGCGGCACGCGGCAGTGCGACGCGAACGGGCCGGGCTCGCGCGGTCATGGTCCCGTCGCCGAGCTGGCCCGAGCCGTTGTCGCCCCAACACCAGACCGCGCCCGCCCCAGTCCGCGCGCACGCGTGCGACACGCCGAGCGCCAACTGCACGACGCGAGCGCACGACGTCGTGCCCGGCGTGCACGCGCCGCCGTCGACACCGTCGACATTGGGCGTCTCGAGCGTGACTTCCGTCGGCACGCACGTGCCATTGTCGCCGCAGGTTTCACCGCGGTCATCGCAATACGTTGCCACCGTGCACTGCGCCGCAGGAGTGCGCGTGCAGCCAGATGCCGCATTTCCGCACGCCATCGCGAGGAACACCCGCAGCGATCGACCCATCTGTGGCTGGAACGCGAAGCGTGCCGTGCGACTGAAGCGAACCGCGGGCTCGCCCGTTCCGCCGGCCGCGACGTCGATGTCGAAGCGCACGTCCACGCGCTGGTCGCGCGCTCGTCCGTCCCCCGGGACAATTGCGAACGTCGACGGGAATGTGAGCAATCCGGGCCGCGCGAACATCGTCGACGGCGTCGCGGGAATTCCCGACGTCGAAACGTACACTCGGACGACCACGGCTCGCGAAGGCCCGACGTCGCTGTCGAGATTCACCGTCACCTGCGTCGCCTGGAATCGGCAGCTCAACAGCGCCGCAGCGAGCATCGCACCGCAATGCCGACAATTCGCGCCCCTCCGACGGCCCACCGCGCGCGCTCCGTGCAGACCATCGCTCGAGTACCGTTGCATCGCCCGCGATCGAGCGTATCCCTTCGCTCCCTTCGCGTCGATCGCGCGCCCCCTGTCCCCTCCCGTTTCCGTTTCCGTCGCCGTTTCCGTCGCCGTCGCCGTCGCCGTTCCCCCTACTTCTTCGCGTAGTTCATCACGAGATACATCCAGCACTCGTCTTTCCCCGGATTGACGTACGCATGCGGGACATCCGCGGCGAAAATCACGGCGTCCCCCGCCTCCAACTGACGCACATCGCGTCCAATGTGCAGCTCGAGTCGCCCCGCGGTCACGATCAGGTTCTCACGGGTCCCCGGCCGATGCGCTTCGGCATCCTCGCGGCTGTGTGGCGCGAGAAACAGCTCGTAGAACTCGGCCGAGTGCGGGTCACCGAATGGGAACAGCGCGCGCGACGAAAACCGTCCGTCGGCATCGAGAAGCCGCTTGGCGTCGGCGCGCTTGGTCACGGTGGTTCCCACGCGCGGCTCGCTCGAAAGCATCGACGCAAACGGCAATCCGAGCGCCTGCGCGATCTTCCACACCACGCCAACACTCGGCGGCGCGCGTCCGTTCTCGATCTGCCCGAGCAGCGTGCGACTCACTCCCGATTCGCGCGCGAGGTCGTCGAGCGTGTACCCCTGCGCCGTGCGCAGTTCGCGGAGATTGGCGCCGATGACCGCGTCGAGCGCCGGCTCCGTCGCGTCCGACACGGGCGTCTCGTCTGCACCGTCTGCACGGGGCGGCGCGGTGCCGACAAACGGCCGAGTCTCCGGAATGATCGTTTCCAGTCCCGCGGCCGCCCACGCCACCATGCCGCCTTCGACCGTGTAGACGTTCGTTTTGCCACTCTCCTCCGCGACCTTGGCGGCCGTAGCGCTTCGTCCGCCCTTGGCGCACACGAAGGCGACGTTGTCCGCTGGCAGAACGGCGCGCGGATCGCCGCGAAGCTGTCCGAGCGGCACGAGCCTCGCGCCCGGAATATGTCCTGTGGCCCACTCGTCGGGCTCTCGCACATCGACGACATCGATTCCGCCCGCCTCGATCAGCGCCTGCAATTCCCTCGGTGCGATGGACTTCATCGAACGGCTTGGAGCTTACACAACGCATCCACGAGTGCGTCGACGTCCTCCATCACGTTGTACGGCGCGAACGACGCACGCACCGTGCTCTCGAGTCCGAAGCGTCGCAGGATCGGTTGCGCACAGTGATGTCCGCCGCGCACGGCGATGCCTTCGCGATCGAGAAACTCAGAAACCTCCTGAGTCGAATGCCCCGCGACCACGAACGAGATCACGCCGGCTTTCTCCACCGCCGTTCCGATGATTCGCAACCCGGGCACCGTGGACAATTGCTTCGTGGCGTACACCAGCAGGTCGTGCTCATGCCGGCTCACGTTCTCGATCCCGACGCGAGACAGCCAATCGAGCGCAGTGCCGAGTCCCACCGCGTCCGCGATGTTGCCAGTCCCGGCTTCGAATCGCGCGGGCGGAGGTTGATACGTCGTTCGCTCGAACGTCACGTCCTGGATCATGTTGCCGCCCCCTTGCCAGGGCGGCATGTCTTTCAAGACGTCGCTCTTGCCGAACACGGCGCCGATGCCGGTCGGCGCGAAGATCTTGTGTCCAGAGAACACGAGAAAATCGCAATCGAGCGCCTGTGCGTCGACGCGCATGTGCGAAACGGACTGCGCGGCATCGACGAGCACGCGCGCGCCGTAGCGATGTGCGATGTCGACCATCGGCTTGGCGGGTGTGACGGTGCCGAGGGCGTTGGACACCATCGGAAACGACACGATTCGAGTCTTGGGGCCGAGAAGTTTTTCGTATTCCTCCAAAATGATCTGTCCGGTGTCGTCCACCGGCGCAACGCGCAGTCGTGCACCGGTCGCGGCGCACAACTGTTGCCACGGCACGATGTTTGCGTGGTGCTCGAGCCAGGTGATCAGGATCTCGTCGCCGGATGTGACGTTGCGGCGTCCCCAGCTCTGCGCGACGAGATTGATTCCTTCCGTCGCGCCGCGCACGAAGATGATCTCGTCTTTCGACTGCGCGTTGAGAAAACGCCGAACCGACTCTCGCGCGCCTTCGTACGCATCCGTCGCGCGCGCCGCGAGCGCGTGCGCAGCGCGGTGAATGTTCGAGTTCTCGTGCTCGTAGAAGTACTTCACGCGCTCGATGACGACACTGGGCTTTTGCGTCGTCGCGGCATTGTCGAGCCAGACCAGCCGCTTGCCGTGCACGCGTTCTTGGAGGATCGGAAACTCGTTGCGCAGCGCGTTGGCATCGAAGCCTTCACTGGCTTTCGGGAGTTCGAGTCGGACGATCGGGTCGATCTCGCTCTGCACAGGCAACGCGGACGGCACGTGCGTGCCGGGTGCCGTGCCGGCCGGAACGTAGTCGGACGCGCCGGGCGCGGAGGGCGCGGGGGCCGCAGTCGACGCCGTGAGCGGAGCGGACGGAGCGGGCACTGCGGCGGCGGGCCCGGCGTCCACCAGTGGGAATCGCAGCACATCGGCATCGAGCGTGGGCATCGCGTTCCCGGAAAACAGCCCGTCGAACTGGGGTGCGACGAAGAACGGATTGGCACCCTCCATGCTGCGGACGCTCGGCACTTCGGTCGATGGCGGTACGGGTGCGGCGGACAACGGGCCCGCGTCGAGCGTTGGTGCGATGCCGCCTCCTGCGCCGCCGATCGGCGCCGCGGACGGACTCGAGTCGAGGGAAGCACCCGAGGTGGGCACGTCCGCCGTCGCGGGCACGCCAAACAACTCGTTGGCGATGCGCGAGATCGCAAACGTGAGATTCACCGGATCGGGATCGGGGAGCGTCGGTGCCGTAGGTATGCGCGTGACGCCGGCGCTGACCCCCGGCGTCGGGATGTTGGGCGACGTCGGTGCGGTGACGTCCGCCGGACCGTGCGTCAAGACCTGCGCTTCCCCGGGCGGAGTTGGCTCACGGGTATTCATGGTAGTGGTCGAGCGTCACACCTTGCAGCATGCCGATCGCGTCGTGCGTCAGCACGGCCGCGGAGCAATACAGCGACAGCAGGTAGTTCGCCGCACCTTGAGGGTTGATGCCCATCAGCCGGATCGACAGACTCGGACTCACTTCGCCTGGAATTCCTGGCTGGAACAGACCGATGACCCCGCGCTTGCGCTCGCCGCTGCGCAACAAGAGAATGTCGCTCTTGTTGCCCTTCACTCGCAGCTTGTCGCACGGGATCAGCGGCAGTCCGCGCCACGTGACGAACGGTGAGCCGAAGAGCGTGGCCGTAGGCGGTGGCACTCCGCGGCGCGTGCACTCTCGGCCAAATGCCGCGATCGACCGCGGGTGCGCGAGGAAGAACGCCGGCTCCTTCCAGACCTTGGCGATCAGCTCGTCGAGGTCGTCGGGCGTCGGCGGGCCTTTGCGCGGCTTGATGCGGAAGTCTGGATCGACGTTGTTCGCCAGACCGTACCCCGCGTTGTTGACGAGTTCTTCTTCCTGCTTCTCCTTCATCTTCTCGACGGAGAGCGAAAGCTGCTCTTTGACTTGATCCATCGGGCTGCGAAACAGATCCGAAATGCGAGTGTGCACGGCCACCGTCGTGGTCACCGAACTCAGGACGTACTCGCGCGGCTGCGCTTCGTAGTCGCTGAACCCCACGGGCAACGTCTCCACCGGATCCGGCGTGCAGCGCACGGCGAACTTGTCGTCGAGCGCCTGATTGACCCGATACACGCCCGCCTCGACGGGAACCCACGGAAGCATCTGCACGAGCCACCGCGGCGTCGCGCCCCGCCACTGTGGCGGAGTCTTCGTCGTGTTGGACAGCTGCCGCGCTGCTCGTTCGCCTAGAAATGTCGGGTCACTCATGTTCCTCCTCCAACGCCGCCGCGAGGGTATTCGGGCCCCGCGCGCTCCGCAATGGGTTCGACACCGGCTCGGTACGCCAGCAATTTCTTCTTCTTCCCGCGCCCGCTCCCGTTCCCGTTCGCGTTCCCGTTCCCGCCGCCCTGCCTCTGCCCCTGCCCGTGCCCGTGCCCCTTCCGTCTCCCGCAACGAGATTGTACATTTGGTTGAACCAGATGTAAAAAGCCTTTCGATGCTTTCCATCGACCGACCGTACTGGCACGACCGCATCGAACGCGCGTGGAAGAGCGCGCCGATCGCTTGGTTGAGCGGCGTGCGCCGGGTCGGAAAAACCACTCTCGCGCGATCGTTTTCCGACGCGCTGTATCTGAACTGCGACCTGCCGTCGACCGCGGAGCGGGTCGCCGAACCCGAGCGATTCTTTCGGTCACTTGGCTCCCGTCGAGTCGTACTCGATGAAGTGCACCAACTCCCCGATCCGAGTCGACTGCTGAAAATCGCCGCCGACGAATTCCCAGCGCTGCGCGTATTGGCCACCGGCTCCTCGACGCTCGCCGCGACGCAGAAGTTTCGCGACAGCCTTGCGGGGCGCAAGCGGACGGTTCACCTGCTGCCGGTGTTGGTCTCGGAACTGCCCGCGTTCGGCGTGCCGGAGCTTCGCCGACGAATGCTCTCCGGTGGGCTACCCGCGGCGCTCATGTCCGACGAACCCGCGCCCGACTTGTTCGCCGAGTGGCTGGACTCGTACTTCGCGCGGGACATCCAGGAGCTGTTCCGCGTCGAGAAGCGCACGCCTTTCCTGGCGCTCGTGCGGACACTCTTGCGACAGAGCGGCGGACTGGCCGAGACATCGTCGCTCGCGCGGCTCGTCGGTCTCTCCCGTCCGACGGTCATGACGTACTTGAATGTGCTCGAGGTCACGCACGTTGTGACCGTGCTGCGACCGTTCCACCGCGGCGGCGCGAGCGAACTGACCCACCAGCCAAAGATCTACGGATTCGACACCGGCTTCGTCTCATGGAGTCGCGGCTGGAACGAGCTGCACGCCGCGGACTACGGACAACTCTGGGAGCACCTCGTACTCGAGACTCTGCTCGCGCGTTCGGAACGCGAGGGGCGACCCGTTCACTTCTGGCGCGACAAGCAGCGGCGGGAGGTCGACTTCGTCGTGCCCGGTCGGCGAGGTGAGATCCACGCGATCGAGTGCAAGTCCTCGGCGTCTGCTCTGGACGGGAAGGCATTGTCCGCGTTCCGAACGCTGCATCCGCGCGGCCGCAACGTCGTCGTGGTGCCGCACGAGCGCACGCGAGAACGGCGGTTGGGCGCGCTCGACGTGACGGTCACGTCACTCGAGACGCTGGGGGACGTGCTTGGGTGAACGAGCGCCAGTCGTCACTCCCGGTAGTACGGATTCTCGGCGAAGTCGCGCGCAATGTCCTGGAAGTAGCGGCGGACATACCGATCGTGCGCCCACGCTGACTCGCGCATCAAGTCGGCGGGAAGTTCCCCCGCCTCGCGCTCGGCGAGATCCAATGCCGATCCCACCGCGCGGACCATCCGCTTCGTATCGTCGTCGGCGGGTTGCAGTCCCGCAAGTGCCTCACGACACGCGCCGATGTGCGGCGTGAGGTAGAAATTCAGGCATCCCGCCGCGGCGCACGCCATGGCAAACAACATCACGAGGCACCCGTCGCGCAGAAATGCGCGGTCATGCTCGTCGACTTCCGGGAACGTAAGATACTGCCAGTATGGGAGTCCGAAGACACTCCCGTAGTACAGATCGTCTTGGATCCACGAGTACGACGCGAGTTGGTGATACAGCAAGCAGATGTCGCGCTCGACTTCCTGCTTGACCACCCAATTCGCAGAGGCAGTCTCGAGGTGCAGGTCCTGGAATTGCCGGTTGATCTTCACGAAGCGCTCGACTCGATGATGCGCTACGCTCGCGCGATGCGTCCACCCCTCCATGTCCGCGCCCTTCGCGCCGTTGCTCTCGTCGCCGGCACCATGCTCACGCCTGCCGTGGCGTCCGCCGATCCACCCTGCCCGACGCAGGTTCCCGAGGGTCAGGTGTGCCCCGCACGTGGACAGTCGTGCGGTGATTTCCAGTGCCAGGGCGGACCCTGCCGGCGCGACTGTACGTGCAGCCCGGGCGCCGGCGGTCGACTCGAGTGGCAGTGTCGCGTGTCCCGACCGCCGCTCGGTCCGTTGGAGCCGCCGGACCTCGACGCCTCTCCGCTCGCGTAGGCGTTTCGCGCGAACGATCTAGGAAACGGCGCGCACGAGAGACACGGCCCGTCCGAGCGCGGTCACCGCGGCCGACGTCGCGCGCCGCCCGGCCACGACGTCGCGGGTCGCAGGCCGTCGTTCGGAGCACCACGTCGAGTGTTCGGTGCCGTCGCGGCGGATCGTCGGTTGCCTGTCCGTGCAGAGATTCCGCTTCGCGAAGTCGTCGGTTCGATCGCGACTGCACCGGCGCTTCCAACGGTCGGTGGATTGGCAACCGCCGCAGGCACAACCGGGACGACGGTCGGAGCGACGGGCAACATCGTTTGGGCCGCGACCGGAACAGTCACGGGAACCGTGCCGCGCTCGACCCCAGCGCTCCGACGCGTCGACCGAGCGATCACGACGCCCAGCGCGCCGGCGAGTGCAACCACGCCGACGCCCACGATCGCGGCGATCGTGCGGCGCTGCGATCGCGCGAAACCCAACGTCCCGCGCACTGCAACCGGCACCGGCACCGGAGTACGCGCCGCGTCGGATACCGGTGCCGCGGCTGCGCCCTCGGCTGCCGCAGCGCCGGGAGGTTGCTCGCCGCTCCGATCGCGGAACGACACGCCGCTCGAGTGACGCGCGGTCCCGGCGATGCCGTCTTGCAACGTGTCGTGCGCGATTGCACGCACCGGCGGTGGCTCGTCGACTTCGCCACTGAACGTTCGCAATGAATCGGCATGCCGCGCCACCAACGCCTCGCTGTGCAGGGACGGGCCCGTGCTTCGAGTCGAATCGAGCAGCGCCGCGAGAAACGCACGCATCGTCGAATGGCGCTTCGTGCGGTCGCGTTGCAGTGCGTCGTGAACCACCTCGACGAGTGGGGCCGGCACGTGCGTGGCGAAACGGTCCAGTCGTGGAGCGTCCTCCGTCATGATCTTCATCGCGAGCAGCGTGAACGTCGGTGCCTCGAACAGGCTCCGTCCGGTGAGCAGCTCCCAGATCACCACGCCCACCGACCAGACGTCCGTACGTTCGTCGAGAACGATGTCGCCTCGCACTTGCTCGGGAGACATGTATTGCGGCGTGCCGATTGGCGAGCCCGTTCGCGTGAGCGAGGGTCCCGGTGCCGCCGCGGTCGCAACGTCTTTCGAGATACCGAAGTCGATCAACTTGGGAACGATGTTTCCCGCGGGCGAGCGGGACAGGAAGATGTTCTCCGGCTTGATGTCCCGATGGATGATCCCGCGGCGGCCCGCCGCGACCAGCGCGCCCATGATCGGCACCATCACGTCGAGCACTTCTTCGAGCGGGAGCGCGCCGCCCTGCGCGAGACGGGCGTGCAGGTCCGAGCCGTTCATCAGCTCGTGCACGATGTAGAGGTTGCCGTCGGTCGCGTCGCGACCCATGTCGAGCACTTCGACGATGTTCGGGTGCGCGATCAGCGTGGGGTTTTTCGCCTCTTGCAGAAACCGGCGCGCCGCAACCTCGTCGCGCGAGTATTCGGGGTGAATCACCTTCAGCGCGACACGCCGCGTGGTCCACGTGTGCTCGGCCTCGTACACCGTGCCCATGCCGCCGCTCCCCAGCGCGCGAATGAGCCGGTACTTCTCGCCGACAATTCGCGGCGCTTCGTCCCTTCGGGCTGTATCGGGCGGCGTAGCCACAGACGCGCCCAGCGTAGCACGCAGGATGCCCGTGTCCCATCGATGCACGCCCTCTGCTAGCATTCGCCTGCCGGCATTCTTCCCGGCCCGGGAGGGCGTCGAAATGCACCAACATTCCCACACGAACATGCGCAAGAAGCGCTGCACGCCCCGGCCGATCGCATCGCTCGCGATCGTGGTGGGCGTCACGCTCAGCCTCGCCGCGCGCACGGCGGGAGCGCAGGTCAACGCCGACACGCTCGCGCGAGAGAATTTCGACCGAGGCGTCTCCGAGCTTCAAGCCCAGCGGTTTGCGACCGCCTTGCTCGCGTTCGAAGCATCGTATCGTCTCCGCGAAGTTCCGGTAACGCTCTACAACATGGGCCTCGCGTACCGGGGCCTGTCTCGCAATGCCGAGGCAGTGCTTGCGTTCGATGGCTACCTGCAGCGGCACGAACCCGACGCAGACCCCACGCAACTCGACGCGGTCCGTCGCGAACTCGAGCGCCTGCGGACGAGCGTTTCCACCGTACGCGTGCAACTCGATCCGCCGACGGCGACGCTCACGGTCGACGGGCGCGAACACGCTCCATCCGGTGGCGACGGCAGTCACGTGCTCGACCCGGGGCGACACGTGCTCGAAGCCGCCGCGTGCGGCTATCGTCCGGCACGCCGCGAGACCACCGTGGCCGCTGGCGAAACGCAATCGATCGCGTTGGCCCTCGCGCGCCCGATCGAACACGTCGCGCCGATCATCGTCGCGGCGCCACCGGTCGCCGCACCACCGCCGCCGCCAGGGCTCACGTTGCCGCCGCTGGTCGTCGCCGGAGGCGCATTGTCCATTGCGGGGCTGGCCGCGGCCGCCCTGTTGCGCATCGCGGGCGACGGACTGCGCGACGACTACGTCACGCGCTGCGTCGAGCCGGCAATGCCCGCGACGAACTGCAATGCGCTTCACGACGCGCGCGTCGGGTCGCTCGCTGCACTCGAGGGCGGAACGTACGTTGCGATCGGTACCGCCGTCGTGGGCGCGGTGCTGATCGTCGCAGGGATTCTCGTGCGCCCCGCGCAGCCCCGGACAGAGTCGGCGCGGCGCGCGGTGGTGTCGTTTCGCGCGACTCCCGCTGGGGTGGGTATGACGTGGTAGCCACGCGTCGCGTGGCGTCGGCGCTCGCGGCGGCGTGGCTCACCGCGGGCTGCGGGTGGACAATCCCGCCGGTCCGCGATGCGCGAAGTGGAGAGGATGGCTCGAGTGCCGACGCGCCAGCGGATGTGCAGGTCGACGCGCCGAGCGATACAGCCGCGGACACGAGCACGAATGCGTGCGCGCCCGACCTCGTTCGCTGTGGCAGTACGTGCGTGAACACCGCCGTCGATCCGGACCACTGCGGATCGTGCGGTCACGCCTGCCCTCGCGCCAGCGGCTCCCGCGCGCTGTGCGTCGGCGCCGAGTGCCGGACGCAGCCCGAGTGTCCGGCCGGCTACGGCGATTGTATCGAGCCGGGAATTGCGTGCGTGTCCGTGGCAACCGACGAACGGTGCGGCTCGTGCGCGATGGGCCTACACGCATGCGACCCCGTCGGTGGGTACCTCTGTCGATCGATTCCGACGCTCACACAGGAGTCGAACCACTGTTGTCGCGCCGTGGCCCGCTGCGACGGCGCTTGCCCGGTGGGCGAGACGTGCGTTCACTCGGGCGACTTCGACTTGTGTTGCCGGCCGTAGCCCGTCATCGACTGACAGTGGCTTCGAGCCAGCGGGCTCCGGCCCGGGCCACGCACGCGCTCACATCGGCCGCACGCCAAACGCTTGCACGCGATCGGTCCCGACGAACACGACGCCGCGCGCCGCCGTGACCGACGAGTACTTGCCTCCGACGAACAGTTCGTTGGGCGCGCTGCGCCAGAGCACCGTCATCGTCGTACCGTCGACCGCATACAGGATCGGATGCGGGACCGCCGGATCGAGCAGCGACGCAACGCGCGGGGCGTTCTCATCGAGGATCCAGACCACAGGATTCAACGACGCATCACTTGTAACTATGGGTGAACCCGGGTTGATGAACACCAGCGTCGACTCGTAGCGATCGACTTCGAGATAGGCAGTTGCGCCGGGCGAGGCAACGACTCGAAGCCGCGCGAGCGACGGCGGAACACTGGTCATCGAGTCAATGCTGGCCTTCGTCGTCCCCGAGACGTACAGGAGCACGCGCCCGGCGGCGTCCCGGAACAGCGCGGGCGTCGAGCGCATTTTCGCGCGATCGAGATTGCCAAACGCCTCGCTGTACGGACCGAACACGTTCAGCGGGCCGCGCGCCATGAACTGCGGCTGGATCCCCGGCGGCAAGAGCGAACGATCGGTGGTCGAGTCCGTGCTGCATGGCTGTCGCGATCGCGTCCCGCCCGGGAGGTGATCCCGATCCACGAGATAGACCGTACCTTGCTTTCCCCCGAACGCGATCAGATGCGGAGTCGTCGTCGTCGCTGGGTCCAGCGGCGGGAGCAAGACGGGAGAGCTGCCACCAAGGTCGGTGTCGTACACGTCCATGTCGCAGTAGTTGAATGGAGTGAACGTCCCGACGAGCCGCAGTGCCGAGTCCCAACACAACAGCGACTGTCCCCAGACGTTGGGGGAATCATGCGACACTGCTGGGCTGTTGCCAGACGTCGCGCACACGGTACCGTCGGCGGCGACGCTCGCGCCGCCGGGACCCCACATTCCACCATTGGCCTCGGGCGCGATCGAGGGCGCGCCCGAGAAGCTCGCGGCGACGCGAGGGGTTCGAGTGTCGACCGCGATCATCCAGCCAACGCCGCCGTCGTAGTACGCGCCGAACGATATGTAGAGCCGATCACCCGATGGCGATGTGTTCAGTGCGGAACGCTGGGAAAGAATACGCGGATCGACGAAACGCGACGGCCCATTGCGATTGACAGGCGACACGGTCGAGTCATCGAGCGTCACCGGCCAACCGGGCAGGATCAGGCCCGACCGAAGATCGAGCGCCAATGTTTGCCAGCCCGCAGTGGCGTCCATCGACACGACGTAAATCCGCGGAGGCGACGTGCAGAGATCGATCACGGGAGTGCTGAGCACGCCCATCGGCATGCCACCATCGAGGGACGGCACGACGTCGGCCCGCCCGAGTCGCGCTCGCCAGACGATCGCGCCCGCGGGAACGTCTCGTGTCCCGAACGACATCGCGAAGGCGTTGATGGCGTAAGCGAATGCGTTGCTCGTCGCGACGAACACGAGGCTCAGTGTGAGGCCGTCGTAGGTTCCACCCGTGACAGCGACGCGATCGACGTAGAGCGGAGTCGCGTAGATGTGCGGCGGGTACGCCTGCGCGCCGATCGTGATGCTGTCGAGTTGCTCGGACTGCCAGAGTCTCCCGAACCGTGGGCTGCCGACGAGTGTCGGGGTGAGTCCGGGCTCATTGGGATCCCAGCCCGTGCGGGCGCGATCGCGATGAAACGTGACCATGTCGTTGGGAGATGGTTGTGCAGCGCAATCGATGGGACTCGAGACGTCGGGCACGACGCCGTCGTCCGTCACGGTGGCGATGTCGATCGCGTCGATCGCATCGATCGCGTCGAAGGCGTCGGGCGGCGCAGCCCGGTCGGGACAGCCGGTCAGCAGCAGAGAGAGCGCGAAGAACGATCGCAACTTGAACGGTGTGGTCATGACGAGCGCTGCCGAAAGAAGAACAGGCCGTTCTTGTTCTGCGTGACGATGTCGAGGCGACCGTCGCCATCGACGTCTGCAATGTCGAATGCCACGCCGACGCCCGACGCATCGTCGACGACGTGTCGCGTGAAGCAGGGAGCCGCGCCAGGCACCATCGAATAGTACACGACGAACGGCGTCGCACTGTCGGGCGCCGATCCCGCCCCGCAGTGCGAGCACCACCGAGTCCCGCTGACGATTTCCGGGATCCCGTCGCCGTCGAGGTCGGCGAGTCGCAATGCGTGCATCTCGGTGACGGAATCGTCGATCAAGTGGTCGATGAACGTGCGTCCGGTTCCCACGCGGCGTTGCTCGAACCAGTGAATTCCCGGCTCGTGTGGACGCGAACAGAACACGTCCGCGAGACCATCGTTGTTGACGTCGTAGGTCCACATCCGGCTGCACGCATTCGCGGCGGCCGGAAACGGATTTGGCGTGATGTGCGGAATCCAACGAGCGCGGTCGCCCGTGTTCTCGAACCAACCGTAGCCCGTGAGCACGTCGTCATCCGTGTCTCCGGGAGTGTCGCCATCGAGATTGCCGACTCCGATTCCGTGAATGAACGCGCCGGCCCCCGCGAAGCCGGGCGCGCTGATCGGGCGCAGCGTCCACGGTCCATCGACGGAGGCCGGTCGCTCGTACCAGCCGAGTACCATTTGACCCGCGCGGTAGTCCGACGAGATCACGACGGGGCGTCCGTCGTGGAAGAGATCGACCATGATCGGCGACTCGAGTCCGACGATGCCAGGGTCTGCAACGACGCGACGTGTCCAGTCGGATGCCGCGTCGGTCCGGCCGCACGGATTCTCGTACCAGTAGAACGGGTCCGCCGGATGAGGCGATGCCAGGATGTCGAGGCAACCGTCGCCGTTGACGTCCATGGGAAACGCGCCGAAGCCGAGCGCGAATTGGCTGAGTCGATCGTATTCGACCGGCGCTCGAATCGCGTGCGCGACGAGGCTCGGACTCTCGTACCAGAATTGGTCCGTGACGATGTCGATGCGCCGGTCGCCATTGATGTCAAACGCCCCGACGCCCTCCCCGCGGTACGCCGTGTCCAGTACACGTCGCTCGAAGGAGAGCGAGCGTGGATCGCAGGCCCCGTCCGACACGCGGCCGTCGACGACTGCGTCGGGCGCACTCACCGTGTCCGCGGCGTCGCCCCCGCCGTCCACACTCGAGATGTCGGACGCGTCCCCGGCCGCGACGTCATCGGGCGGCGACGGGCTCGCGCAGCCGAGACACGCACCGGCGACCCACGTTCCGATCGAGATCCAGAGTGTGTGCTTCATGCGTCGAGCCCGCGTGGCCGTGCGGCAGCCTACACCGTGCGACGCCCGGACGCCCAGCCAGCGGTCGGACGCTACCGCGCCATCGCGCATCCGTCGGTGACCCGCTGGATGTGGCTCATGTCGAAACCGAGAATTCGATCGATGATCCGCATGCTGCTCGCCTCGACGACCCACGTCTGCGGCACCGCATCGGGAGACCCGAGCTGAAGGAGGGAACCCTCCGTCGTCAACAACTGAGGAAACGTCGGGTGAAAGGCGTCGATCCACGTATCGAGTTGACTGCGTGTCGCAGGCGCCCACCCGCCGGCATCCGGCGCCATCGCCCCGTACGGGACGAAGACGGTCACGAAGCACGCGGCCGACAACGTAGCGGCCGCGGGCACGAGCGCGCGCTCCTGCATTTGGCAGGGCGGGCATCGGCCGGGGAGCGAGCCATTGAACTCGAGGACGATGCAGCGACACGCGGCGTTGCCGCGGATCTCCGCAAGGTCGATCGAGCGGAACGGGACCATCGTCCGATCGCTCTGTGCCGCGGACAGCGGATAGCCTTCTCCGACGATGTTTGCGAGGCGTTCGCCCATGTTCGCGCCATAGGGACCGGCGGGATACGGCGAATCTGCCGTCGGTTGGTCGGAGAGTGCGTCCGGGCTCGCAGCGTCGGCCGCGACCAGGTCACTCGGCGCGTCGACGGCCGCGTCCATGGAACTGCCTCCGCCGCACGACGCTGCGAGGAACGCGAACACGAGGGCACACCCAAAGATTCTGATCATCTCGACAGGCTATCACCGTCGGACGGAGTCGCGAACGAAATGGGTGGGAGCCGGCGCGTTCTATCGCGCGAGCGGCACGACTTTGGACCCGAGAAGCTTGCGATCGCGCGTCAGCAGCGGGACGCGGTGGACAACGCTGGTCGCGCCGATGAGTTCGTCGGCCGGGTCACTTCGAACGTCCAGTCGCGTCGACGCCACGGCGATCTCCCGTGTGAGTGGCCAGACGTCCACGGCCGCGAGCACGCGAACCACGTCGGGATCGTCGAGGTCGACGGCGATGCGCCCGATCTGTGCGAGCTTCGCGATCTCCCACAATACGATGGCCGAGATGCTCCATCGATCGCCGGAGAGCAGCCGCAACTCGCGCGGACGGAGCGTGCCCTGGACGGCGTGCAGAAAAACATGTGTGTCAAGATTGAGCATTCCAGCGAACTCCGGTCGTCAGGATGTCTCCCGTGATCACGAGCTTGTGCCGCAACGACCCGATGAGCCTCGCGGATTCGGTCGCGATGGGGATGAGCTTCGCCACCGGCTTGCCGCGTTTCGTGATCACGATGCCGTCGGCATCGACGGTATCGAGAAGTGCGAGGCACTGCTCTTTGAACTTCGCAGCGGCAATCTGCTTCATGGTCATCTGGTAGCACCGGTCACATGAGATGTCCATCTCATGCGGATCACAGACACGCTGGGCCGACGAACTGTCGGGCCCGTCGAGCAATGATTCCGCCGCCGCGCGGCTATTGAACGACCTGCTCGAGCGCACGTAGTGCCCCGCGCGCTCCGACCCGCTACACTGCGCGCGTGCGAAACGTGCTCCCGCCCGCCCAACGCGCTGCCGCCGCCTTGGGCCGCGTCGCGGTGCTGACGATCGCCACGCTCTCCGCGTCGATCGCAGCGTGCGGCCCGAGCGCGTCGTCGGACATTCCGCGCTGGAGCTGCCCCGCGGGCTGGGTTCCGTACGCACACGGCGGCTGCGGTCCAGCGGTGTTGCTGTGTGCGACCGGTGGTGGCGCTGCGGCGGGCGCGTGTGCGAACGTCGACTTGTCCCGCGGCACGAACGTCACGGACGCCGACGGCGGACAAGGCACGACGTTCTACCGCGCGCCCGACGGCGCGATCGCCGGTGGCTGGCCAACGCCCGGCGCTCCCGGCGGTCCACCGACTCGGGATTGGATCCCTGACGGTGGTGCAGATCCGCCGTGGCGCACGGGATGGATGCCGGATGCGGGCGTCGCAGTGTGTCCGATGGGATGGACGCGCACGATGGACGGCGCGTGTGATCCCGTGATTCGCACGGACTGTGCGTCGGGCACGGCCGCGCTGCCGGGTGGAATGTGCACGCACACGGGAGTCGCGGATTGCGCGCCGGGTGAATACGTCGATCCGGGCGCGGAGGCAGTCGGCAGCACCGTCGTTCGCGTGCGCTCGGGCGCAGATCCCGTCGGCGCAGACGGATCCGTCGCGCGACCCTACGCAACCATCGGCGCGGGTCTCGTTGCCGCGGGCGCGGGAGGTTGGGTGCTCGTCGCCGCGGGGACGTATACGGAGTCGATCGAGATCGATCGCGGCGCGCACATCGTCGGCGTGTGCCCAGCGCGAACGATTGTCGTGGGCCCGGCGGGCGCTCCGGTCGTCGCGGCGATCGGCGACGCTGATGTTCGCGGATTGACCGCGCGGGGCGGCCTGCTCGGTGTGTCCGCGAGCGGTGCGGTCCGGGCGACGGTGCGCAATGTCGTTGTCGAGCGGGCCCTCGGCATCGGTCTGCTCGCGGACGGCACGCGGGCAATGCTGGAGGCGACGGACGTTCGCGTCGTAGACACACAGGTGTTCGACGGCACGGCGCCAGGACGCGGATTTCAGATTCAGGACGGCGGCGCGATGACACTGCGTCGCACCGAATTCGTCGGCAACCACGAGGTCGGTGGGTGGGTCACGGGCCGTGGCAGTCGTCTCACGATGGAAGACTCGATCGTTCGCGACACACAACGAGACCGCAACCTGATGTGGGGCGACGGCGTGTATGTGAGCGGAGGCGGGGTCGCGACGCTTCTGCGCGTTGTCGCGAGGCACAATCGACGTTCGGGATTGACGGTGGAGGGCGCGGGCTCGCAAGCACACGTGGACGGGTTTGTCGTCGACGACACGCTGCCTCTTGGCGACGACTCGGCCGGCGTGGGAATCAACGTCGGCGAAGGCGGATCGCTTGACGGCACCGGAGTGATCGCCTCACACAACTGGCAAGCTGGCGTGTCGGTGCGCGGTCCGCGTGCGCAGGCGACACTGACGGCGTCGGTGTTTCGCGACAATCTCGTGAATCGAAGTGGTCGGGGGGCCGGCGCAGCCGTCGTGCTGGCCGGACGACTGACGCTCTCGAATGTGCTCGTTCTGTCGAACGACGCGGCAGGGCTGGTCGCCGCCGGCGACGGGTCGTCCCTGCAGGTACGTGACTCCGTCGTGCGCGACACGCGGCCGATGGGGTCGATGACGGAGGGGTTCGGACTGCGGTGCGAAGCGGGAGCGATTCTGCAGGCACAGCGCGTGCTGCTCGACGGAAACGCACTGTTCGGTGCCGCGGCGGTCGGGATCGGCGCGCGACTCGAAGTCACGGAGAGCGTGATTCGCGACACCCTCGGTACCGGGATGGACTACGCAGCCGGAGTGCACGCGACGCAGGGCGGTTCGGCGACGATGCGGCGGGTGCTGGTGGAGTCGAACGTGTGCCTCGGTGTCGAGAGCACTGGCGGCGACGTCACGATCGAGGACTCGTGGATTCGAGGACACGCGTCGATCGGCGGTCGTTGCGGCATGGGAGTTGTCGCGCGCGGCGCCGGAACGGTCACGGCGGATCGATTGCTGCTGAGCGGGAACCAGGGAGTGGCCGCCCTCGTGCCGGCGGTCGACTCGCGGCTGATTCTTCGGGACTCCGTCGTTCGCGACACACGACCGCGCGGCGACATCATGGGACACGCGTGCGAGGCATCCGGTGGCGGACATCTGGAGTTGTCGAGAGTGCTGTTGACCAACAACGTCCAGGCGGGCGTGATGGTGACCGGACCGGCGTCGACTGCAACGATCACCGACACCGTCGTCGACGGGACGCTCGCCTCCGAACGCACCGGACTCGGCGCGGCGCTGTTTGCGGGCGGCGGCGCGGTTGCGTACGTGTCCCATTTCGATGCGCGGGCGAGTCACCTCGCGGCCATCGCCGTGGGCGACGAAAGAACGCGCGTGACGATGACCGACTCGCGCATCGCGGACACCGTTGCGCACGGGACCGACGTGTGGGGCCGTGGAACGCACGTGTTCCTGGGTGCGCAACTCGATCTGGTGCGGGCGCTCTTCGAGAACAATCACGAGATCGGAATCTCTGCCGTTCACGCGCGATCGGTAATCACGCTGACCGACGTGATCGTTCGGGGCGTGGGCGAATCGAGTCGTGGCATGGGCCTCGGGATCCAGGCCGCGGGCGGAGCGTCGATCTCGGGAACGCGAGTTGCGGTGGCGGCGGTTCGCGGCGCGGCCATCGCGTCGGTGCCAGTGACAACGTCGAGCGGCCTGATGACCCTGGGCTCGAGCATTTCGCTCGACGATGGGTTTGTGACGGACGTCCGAAGTTCGACCGTTCAAGTGATGGATTCTCGCGCACCAGTCGCCGTCGGACCGCCGGTTGCCTACGGTCTCCACGCGGCCAACGGTTGTTCGGTGGTGGCCACTCGCATCGTGATCGCGGACGGGGGTCACGGCTTCTACAACGCGGGCACGTCGATGACGTTGCGGCACGCATTGATTCGAAGGCAGCTCGACAACGCCGGCGCGTACGCGTCGAGCGTCGGGCGAATGTCGGTCGTCACCGACGACGCGCATTTCAGGGAGAACGCGCGCAACGAGATCGTCGAGCAAGCCGGGCTGCCAGACGCGGTGTCGATCGCGCCACCGTCACCGGTCTGCGTGACGGCGCAGTGCATGTAGCGCGAGCGCCAGTGCAGGACTACGGTCCCGCGCGAAACGTCCCCGGACTCAATCCGCCCGCACAGCCCGCCTGTGCCGTCTGCGCCGTGAACGCGGAGCTGCCGCGCGAGTAGTACCGCTCGATGTGTTCGGGCGAATCGCACGTTCCGACGAGACCGTCGGTCGGACATGCGCCGAGCGCGAACGTCCCGCTCCCAATTCCGCACAGGCTCCGCAAGCTGTCCTGCCCCGCAGCTTCGACGGCGATCGGACGGTACTCGCGGCACGTGCTCGTGGTCGCGATCGTGTCGCAGTGCGCGGACTGTCCGGCCGGCGCGCCCGCTGCTGCGCCCGTCGGTGCCGCTGCACCCGGCGCTGCACGGCTCGCGGCGGGCGTCGACCGATTGCACGCCGACGATGCAGCGGCGACGAGCGCGAGCAGAGCGACGACGCCGAACGATCCGAGGCCAGTGCGAGACAGGTGGTGGTTCGTCACGATGAGTTCTCCTGTGGAAGGTGTGCGGCGGGGCGTATCACACCGCGGGCGCGGCGTCGCTGCCGACGCACGACGACGAAGATTTCGTGCTGCGAGCGTCGAAGAAGTCGTGGCAGAGTTCGACGCCGAAGGAGAGTCCATCGATGCCGCGCACCGCAATGACCCCAGCCCGCCGCGCAAAGGGTGCTCCGAAGAGCAAAACCCGACCGAGCGCGCGAACGCGCAGTGCGGCCGCGCCGCGTCGCGTGGTCGTTCTGGTCGCCACGCGCAAGGGGGCGTGGTTGTTTCATGGCGACGCCGCACGCAAGTCGTGGCGACTCGACGGTCCGTACTTCCTCGGGCACATCTTCAATCACGTCGTTCTCGATCCGCGGGATGGGCGCACACTGTTGGCGGCCGCCAAGACCGGCCATCTCGGTCCGACGGTGTACCGCTCGACGGATCTCGGACGCACGTGGAAGGAAGCGACGCGTCCACCGGCGTTTGCGAAAGTCCCCGAGGGCGAGAAGGGTCGCACGGTCGACCACACGTTCTGGCTCACGCCCGCGCACGCGAGCGAACCCAACGTCTGGTACGCCGGGACGTCGCCCCAAGGTCTCTTCCGCTCGGAAGACGGCGGCGTCACCTGGTCGCCGTTCTCGTACATCAACGAAGACCCACAGTACCGCACGTGGATGGGCAGCGTGCAGGACGGCACGCCCGATGGGCCGAAGATGCACTCGATCCTCGTCGATCCGCGCGATCCGAAGCACTTGTACTTCGCGATGTCGAGCGGCGGCGTTCACGAGTCGGTCGACGGCGGACGCACGTTCAAGGTTCTCGTGAAGGGGATGGAAGTCGTCGAAGGGTTCGACCCGTCCACCATCACGTTTCACGACCCGCACAACGTGAAGCTGTGTCCCAGCAATCCGGACCGGCTCTATCAACAGAATCACTGCGGCATCTATCGCATCGATCGGCCGTCCGACGAGTGGGTGCGCATCGGCAGGAACATGCCGAAGCGCGTCGGCGATGTCGGCTTCCCGATCGTCGTGCATCCGCGCGACGCGGACACGGCGTGGGTGTTCCCGATGGATGGCACGACCGTGTGGCCGCGCACGAGCCCGGATGGCGCGCCCGCGGCGTACGTGACTCGCAACGGTGGAAGAACGTTTCAGCGGCTCGATGGCGGCATGCCCGAGCGGCACGCGTGGTGGACCGTGAAGCGACAGGCGATGACATCGGACACGCGCGATCCTGTGGGTTTGTACTTCGGGACGACGAGCGGCGAACTGTGGGCGAGCCGTGACGAAGGCCGCAAGTGGGCGTGCATCGCACGGCATCTTCCCGAGATCTACGCGGTGGAAGTGGCAGAGTTGTCGTAGCTCGATCGAGACACGCGACGGTGGTGATGCGCGAGGTGGCGGTGCCGATGAAAGTGTTGATCCCGACCCCACTGCGCTCGTACACGAATGAGCGGGAAGTCGAAGCGAGTGGCGCGACGCTGGCAGACGTGTTGGTGGATCTCGACCGCCGCTACCCCGGGATTCGATTCCGCATGATCGACGAGCAGGACAACATGCGGCCGCACATTCGGTTCTTCGTGAATTCCGAGCAAGTGTACGAATTGTCACACGCGCTCGGCCCGAACGACGACGTGCAGATCGTGCAAGCGCTGAGCGGTGGGTGAGCGCGCGCTGGGCACGCGAATCACCCGAATTGACGGCACGTTGGCATGGGTGTAGTCGCGGCATCACTCGCCCCGAGGCATCGTCGACGTCGTCGGTGTGGGGTGCGGCATCCAGACCCACCGAAGGAATTACAATGCGAAAGTCATTCGGAATCGGCGCACTCGCGCTCGTGCTCGCCCTCGCTGCAACGCAAGGCTGCGGTGGCAACCCACTGATCGGAACATGGCGGCTGGACTTTCGGGCGCTGTTGACACCGGCACAGCAGATGTACGTGACCGAGGCGTACTCGGACATGACGTTCAACGGCGACGGAACGCTCGTCGTGGACAGCCGATCGGTGGCCACCAACACCGCCCCGCTGCTCGCGAGCTGCGTCATCGCCGGCCATGCCACTGGCCTGACTTGGAACGCGATGATGAACGCGGGAGTCAACAGCGTGACGGTCGGAGGCTCGCCCATGGGAACCCAGTCACGATCGATGTGCATGGACCCGTCGATGAACGTCGCGACGATGCCGATCGACCCCGGCACGATGGCGGTCATGGGTTCGTTCAACTACACGATCATGGGTTCGACGCTCACGATGACCACGAATTCGGGAATGGGCACGACCACCCTGACGCTCACGCGTCGGTAGCCTCGGCATTCTGATATCGTTTCTCCCATGACGAGGCTGCTCGCGTGGGTGGTTGGACGCGCTACTTGCATCGCTGCGCTCGCGCTCGTGGGATGCGGCGCAGTGGGAACGCCAGGCGACGGCGGCGACTCGGCGGTTCCGGGTGACACGCCATCCGCGGACTCGGCGATGGGCGATGCCACTTCGGCCGACACGATTTCTCCACCGATGGATGCTCCCGCCGGCGACACGGTTCTCACCGACGCGCCGCCGCCGGGTGACGCTGGAGCCGGCGGTGCAGCGTTTCGCGGCGCCGTGCAGTTCACCGAGACGTTCGAAGACACGAACTTCACGTCGCGCGGTTGGTACGACGGCCCGCGCGCGACACTCTCGACGACCGAGCACATTCCGGGCAGCGCGCGCTCGTTCGAGTGTCGATACGCGCCCCGATCGACCGGATGCGCTGGCGGCATGCCCGCGCGACACTTGTTCACCGCTTCGAACGCCGTCTACCTGAGTTACTGGGTCAAGTACTCGGCGAACTTCGTTGGCTCGGGGCGCGCGTACCATCCGCACGAATTTCACTTCATCACGAACGTCGACGACCGGTTCATCGGTCCGGCCCGCACACACCTCACGACGTACATCGAGCAAACGGGCGGCGTACCGATGCTCGCGCTTCAGGACGGTTTGAACGTCGACGCGCGCTGCATTCTGCGCAACGACGACTCGTTCGTGGGCTGCGCGGGGGCGTTCTCGACGTTCGTGTTCAGCGAAATGCGATCGGTGTGCGCATGCAATGGCCTGATGGGCGACGTCGACGGTCGCGACTGCTTCGATCGCGGCGGTGGTGCCTGGTACAGTTCGCGCGCCTGGCGCTCGCGGACGCGCGCATTCAGCGACGTGCCCGGACGCTACGACCGCAACGCGTGGCATTTCGTCGAGGCGTACTTCCGGCTGAACACGATCGCAGGCGGTGTCGGCGTGCCGGACGGAGCAATTCGGTACTGGTTTGACGGCGAGACATTGATCTCCTCGGACCGCGTACTGATGCGCACGGCGCAGCATCCCATGATGCAGTTCAACCAGTTCCTCGTGGCGCCGTACATCGGCGACGGTTCGCCCGTCGATCAGACGATGTGGGTGGACGATCTCACCGTCGCACAGGGCACGTGAGCCTAGACCGTTTCATCGGCGGGAAGACGCTGCGAGCGCGCGAAGCACTTGCACGATGATCCGCGGGACGTCCCGTCGCGTGCGAAAGTGCGTCACGCGCTGCGCCTCGGGCGGGTAGTGAACCCGGACGGGTAGTTGGTCGATGTCGATCCGAGCACGTGCTGCGAGCACGATGACCTCGGCTTCGAACTCGTATCCGGCGCCCGTGGCACCGAGCGCGGCGATGCGCCGGACGGGGTATCGACGCAGTCCGCACTGCGTGTCGCGCAGGGGCATCCGGCAGAACTTCGAGAGAAAGTAGTTCGAAATTTGATTCGACCATTGGTTGACACGAGGCGCGCCTGCAGCAACGAGATCGCGGACTCCCAGAATGAGCACGTCGGGATCGGCCGGACGATGCGCGAGCAGCGCGTGCAAGTCGCGGGCGTCGTGCTGACCGTCGGCGTCGATCGTGCACATGACGTCGACCGAGTCCGCCTGGCACCGCGCGAGACCCGTCCGCAGCGCGGCCCCCTTGCCGAGATTGCGCGTGTGCGACACGACCGATGCGCCTGCCTCACGCGCCTTCGACACGGTCTCGTCACGCGACCCGTCATCGACGACGAGCACATCGTCGAAGCCCTCCGTGCGCACGGACGTCACGACGTCGCCGACGGTCGCCGCGGCGTCGAACGCTGGAATCACGATGCGGGGTTTCATGGTCGACCGGGGCGCGAAGGTAGACAACAGAGTGGGTTTCGCCGTCAACTCCAACCTCGGCGACACGCGCCGCCCCGAACATTCCACGTGCCCGATTCCCCGCCACCCACATCGCTCCGTGCTTCGTTTCGCGAAACGCTCGGCCGCGCGTGGCGGCGACTGCGGGGCAACACACTGACGCCCGGGCGTGCCGCGCTCTCCGTGGCGATCGGACTGTTCATCGGAACTCTTCCGCTGCCGGGTCTGCACATGCCGCTCGTGCTCGCGGCCACGCTGCCGTTTCGGCTCGACGCCGTCGTCGCATACGCCGCCGCGAACATATCCATACCGCCCATCGCCCCGTTTCTCTGGCTGGCGTCGTTGCAACTTGGCGCGCGCGTCCTGCGCGGTTCGTTCGTTGCCATGAGCGCCGCCGGGGCGCGCGAACTCGTGCGCCGCGGGCCCGGCGCGTTGCTGGCATCCCTGGCGCTCGGTTCCGTGATGTTCGGCAGTGCCCTTGCGGCGTTGGGAGCGGCCGTGACCTACATCGCGCTGCGTGCGCGCGGAACCCGTTCCGTCGGCCGCTCCGCGAGCGAAGCGACCGGTCTCGACGGCGCCATCGAACGGACCGCGCGACGCTACGAGGGCGCGACGCGCCGCAGGGGCACGCGCTACTACGTGCGCGGCAAGCTCCGAGGCGATCCGGCGACACGCGCTGTCGCGGATCTCGCTCCGCTCGGCGACGTGCTCGATCTCGGTTGCGGTCGCGGTCAGCTGGACGTTCTGCTGCTGGAGCACGCGTCGGCGACATCGGTGCTCGGTGTCGACTGGCACGAAGACAAACTTCGGCTCGCGAGGGCCGCGGGCAGTGACCTGCGTGCAACGTTCGAACAAAGCGACGTTCGCACGTTCGAGACGGAGCGGTCGTTCGACACGGTGCTCCTGGTCGACGTGCTGCACTACGTCGACCTCGACGCGCAGCAATCGTTGCTTCGGTCCGCGGCGGTGCGCGTGCGCGAGGGCGGTCGTCTCGTGATTCGTGACGCCGACGCGGGGCGGGGCTGGCGCTCTGCGGTCACGCGATGGTCCGAGCGCATTTCGACGGCCGTGCGTTTCAACCGGGGCGAGCGGATTCGCATCGTCGACATCGCACGGCAGATCGTTCCCACGCTCGAGACCGCCGGATTCGAGTGCCGCGTCGAGCCGTGTTGGAGCGGGACGCCGTTCTCGAACGTCCTGGTGGTCGCAACTCGACGCGCGCGAGATGTCTGATCAGCCGATCGGCGGCGTCATGCCTTGGTCGCATTGCGCGCGGCGAGCACGAATCGCAGTTCGGCCTCGACGATCCGGTCTTTCGCGCGCCCGACGTGCGCTTTCACGGCGATCAGTTGCTCCAAATCGATCACTCGGAACGTTCGACCCGGAAGCAACTCGAGCGAGACAGTCTTCAGTTGGGGCGGCGGTCCGATCGGCTCGACACGGCTCAACACGTCGAGCCGGCCAAGGTCGGTGTCCAGAAGGAGCAATCGGTACTGCGCGAGCGATGCCGGCGCCGCCACGATGACACCGAGTTCCGGTCGCGTTGCGTGAAGCGGATGGTAGGGCGCAAGTGCCGCCATGAGGCGCTCGAGGTTTCCAGGAGAGAACTCCATGGCAACATCGAGGTCACGCGTTGCCGTCGTCGCACCGTGCGCAACCGCGGCGACGCCGCCGACGACGACACAGTCGAGTCCCGTGGCGTGAATCAACTCGAGCAGGGCTTCGGTTCGTTGCGCCGCCATCGGAGTTTACTTCCCGTGGGATTCTCCGAACCCCGCGATGCGTTCTTCGAGCAGCCGCCGATCGATCGCCGCTCGGGTTTCTGCGTCCAGCGTGCGTTGCTGAATGTCCTCGTGAAATCGGAGCCGCCGAACGAGTTCGGAAATTCGCTCCGCGGGCGTCCACGATAGTTGCGCACGCAACAGCGCGACGTCGATGCCGAGCGCGTCGAGTTCGGCGTCGAACGACGATTCGGGCTGTCCGGGGCGCGCGTCTCCCATGTGCGGCAACGGTAGCGCGAAATCGCGCTTCACGCGCAACGGCTTCATCGCGTCGGGGGGCGGTGAGTCGCCGACGACGGTCCCGGCCCGCTCTCCCCTTCGGCGTCGTCCCCGCGCGAGTCGGGAGCCGGCGCAAACACCACACACCGGGGCGCGACGACCGCGCCGGCGGTCACCACGACCATCGAGCCCTCGCTGAGAAACCCGAGGCTTGCACGTGCAGACGGATCGCCGCCGTCGACGACCGCGGCCCACCGCGCCACTTCGACGAACCCCCGCGCCGGATCGCGTGCGAGTTCCACGCCGCGATCGGTGACCGCGACCATGCGGCCGTACGGCCCCGCGAAGACCGCGCGCGTGTGGGCACCGGAGGGACGCGAACTCTGCACTCGTCGAAACGGCTGCCGGATGGAAGCGCTCGACACGATGACGCGCGCGTCCGGACCGACGTCCTGCGACGCGGTGATCCCGGCAGGCGTGCGGACCAGCGATTCGAACAGATCGTTCTGCGCTGCGAGTACGGCGCCGGCGACCACCGTCGTGCGGTCTACGACGATCATGTGACCGCCGCGTTCGATCGCGACGAACGATCCGTCGCCCTCGAGTACGACACTCGCGACGGACGGATCCATCGCGACGACGGCGTACCACCCGAACTGCGCGGATCGTTCATCGGTCATGAGCATCGCGGGCTCCCCGCCGCCACGACGCGCGATGACGGCCCATCCATGGTTCGCCGTGCGTCGCGCCCAGTTCTCGCCGGGGATGTCCATGCACGCGGGCGTCGCCCCCCACGCCGCGCGCTCGTCCGCGCGCACGAACATACGACCGCCCCGCAACGCCACAGCACTGCCGTCGGCTGCAAACGACAATTGCCACCGTACACGGGGACACGGATCGCCGTCCGGAAGGACCGTTGTCACCCCCGTCGTCTCGTCGACGATCGCGCGCTCGCGCAGAGCGTGAACGTGCCCGTGCGCATCGACGGCGCGCGCTTCCGCCATGGGCCGATCGACGATGCACCACGACGCCTCCGGCACCGGTGGCGAGCCTCGCGCCCGTGACTCGCTGTCGCGCGAAACCGCCGGGGCGATCTCCCGACTCGTCGCCGCCGAATCGACGGCCGCGCGGCCACGGCGACACGACGCGCCCACCGCACAAGTCGCGGTGACAATCACGCACGCAGCCCACATCCGCGCGCCCGGCGCCTTGCGCGCCGAGCGACACGTTTGCGGCATCACGCCGACTTGCCGCCGGTCGAGCCGCCCTGCAGGCCCAGTTTCGCGCGAAGTTTGTCGGCGAGACTCACGCCCACGGTCTTCGACGTCGCCTCTTTTTGATACGCTCGGTATGCAGACCGTTCGTCTTCGTGTGCAGCCGCTTTCACCGAGATGCGCAGTCGGCCACGATCCACCTCGACGACTTTCGCACGGACTTCCGTTCCGATCTTCATCGCGCGGCGAAGGTCCGTCCCGCGTTGCTGGTTGGTATCCGGCGGCGCGATCAGTGCGCGACCGTTCTTGCCATAACAGTCTTTGATCTGTGCCCACACGCCGAGGTTGTCGTGCCCGACGACGACGGCCTGAACGATCATCCCGAACTTCGGAACGATCGCCTTCTTCATCTGCTCTTCGGTCACTCCCTCCGGAACCACGGAGAGCGAGATTCGCTTGGCGCCGCGGTCAAGACGCTCCACGCGCACGTTGACCGTCTGACCGTCCTTGAGCACTTCGTTCGGATGCTCGAGCCGCTTTCCGTCGCCGAGCTCGCTCACGTGGAGCAGCCCGTCGATGCCGGGCTCGAGTTCGATGAACGCGCCAAACGGCTGCATCCGGGCGACTTTGCCCGTTCGCACGCTTCCGACCGGGAACCGCGCGTGAATGTCCGCCCACGGATCCGGCTCGATCGCCCGCCGGGACAAGATCACGCGCGGCATGCCCTCGAGCCCGCGACGCTTCTTGTATTTGTCCTTGTCGCGATCGCGCCCACGATTCTTGCGCCGCTCGTCCGACCGGGGCTTTTCGGCGGCTGTCTTCGCGACGGACGTTTCGCCCTCGGGGACGGCCGCATGATCTTCGCCGGCGGCGATCGATTCCGTCGACTCCACTGCGCTCACGGCAGCGTCGTCGCCCGCTTCGCCTTCCGCAGACTCGGTCGCATCCGTGACGCCGGCCTCCTCGGCGGCAGCCTGTGCTTCGCGCTCCGCATGGTCGTCGTGGGGGCCCTCGTGCGCGGCCGCTTCGGATTCGCCCGCGGCGTGATCGTCGTGGGCGTCGTCGTCGCTTCGGGACTCGCTCACCCCTGGCTTCGTCCCGCCGGTGATGCGCAGGACCTTCGCTTCGATCTCGTCGCCGACGCGACAGACATCCGACGGTCGCAGCCCGCGGTTCTGGGACAGCTCCGTGATGTGGATCAGCCCTTCGATGCCACCGAGATCGACGAACACCCCGTAGTCTTTGACGGAGATCACGCGTCCCTTGACGACGGACCCGATCTCGATGCGACCGCGTGCTTCCTCGGCCCGTTCGCGCACTTCTTGCTCGATGAGCACGCGACGCGACACCACGGCCTCCCGACCGTCTTGCGCGATGGACGTGATCATGAACTTGTGCCGGGTCAGAACCAGCGACCGCGGATCGACGCTCGGCGGATACCGCGCATCAATCTGTGACGATGGACAGAACGCGCGCACGCCCCGTAGATCGACCTCGAGTCCACCGCGATTGACGCCGGTGATGATCCCGTCAACGGGTTCGTTTCTCTCGAACGCTTCGGTCATCGCGACGCGCGATCGATCGGCCACGGACGGGTCCGTGGTGACGACCAGGTGAATTCCGGGTGCACCGCCGTGGAGCACGATGACGTCGACGCCGTCGCCGACGACCGGGCCGGTGGGCTCGGAGGACGGAGCGGGAGCGGAAGCGGAATCGGACGGAGACGAAGAGACGGAATCGGGCGCGGGCTCGGGCTCGGGCTCGGGCGACGCAGCGGAGGCGGAATCGGGAACGGCGGAGGGAACGGGAGACGGAACGGGAGCGGGAGACGGAACGGCAGAGGGAGCGTCGGGCAGGAATTCGCGAACGTCGATGGCGGCGCGCTCTTTGCCCCACAGGTCGACGATTACGACGTCGTCAGTGACTTCGACGATCTTCGCGCGAACTTTGTCTCCGGGCTGAAACGCACGCCGCGGCCCGGAATCTTCACGCGAGTGTTCGCGGACCGGATGCGCCGAGGCCCCCGGTGCGGCACCGTCGACGTGTTTCTTCTTGCGGCGTCGCTTGCGCTTTGCGCCGCCTTGCGTGGGCTGCGGCGTCGCCTGCGCGTCGCCCGACGGTGCATCGACGCGATTGCCGATGTCGTCGTCCACTTCCTCGTCCTCGTCGATGCGGTTGCCCACGTCGTCGTCTGCGTCCGAGTGCCGCACGCGCGGCATGACGTTCCCCGGACCGGCTGACAAGTCCTCCTCGACGGACGCCCGCGTGGACGGCGCGGCATCGGTCGCCGGCGCGGCATCGACGGCAGCAACCGGCTCGGCGCTGGACGACGGCGCGGCATCGGCGGCAGGAACCGGCTCGGTGTTGGGCTGCGACGCGATTGCGGCGGCCGCTTCGGGCAAGTCGGACGAGTCGTTCTGCGCGGGATCGCGGGGTTCAGTCATCGGATTCCTCACGTGAGGGCTACGCCGTTGTGGGGGCGCGCGGGGTTCGAGGGACAGGCTTTATGCCACAATCTTGCGCAGGGCGCGACCGGGGAAAGATTGCGCGCTACGCTCCCGATCGACATGGACGAATCCAAGTACCTGCAACTGGTCGACAAGGCGTTTCGGAAGATCCAAGACGCGTTCGAAGACGTCGATCCGGACGAAGCCGACTGCTACATGGCCGGTGACGTTCTCACCGTGTCGTTCAAGAACGGGGTGAAGTGCGTGATCAATACGCAGCGCCCGACGCGGCAGATCTGGTGCGCCGCACGCGCCGACGCGTGGCACTTGAGCTACGACGATGCCACCGGGCGATGGATGGACGACAAGGGCCGCGGACACGAGCTATTCGCGCTCGTTCGGAGCGTCGTGAAAGAGAATGCGGGCGTCCAGCTCGCGCTCGCCTCGACGAACGTAGGATGAGCGGACGGACTCCGGCGGGGCGTTCCTTCCCGAGTCTCGGCATCCGAAGTACCGTAGTGACCATGCAACGTTTCGCGCTCGCCGTGGTCTACGCTGGGGTACTGGGGCTGGTCTCGTGTGCGGACGATTCCGGCATCGGCGACGGTGGACGGCGCGATGGAAGCGCCGTGGACGGCGCGAACGATGGGTCGAATCCCGACGGAAGCTCGGGACCCACCGAAGTTACCGTGTTCGGGACCGGAACGCCCATGGATGCCGCGCGGCATTTCGGTGGAACGCCGCGCACGGACGCCATGCGCAGCGCGACGATTCAGTACCCGCTCGATCACGTTCTGTTTCCACGGAACGTGTGGGCGCCGGACGTGCAGTGGGACGGAGCGGCCGCCATGGGCGATCTGTTCCGCGTCCGCTTCGCGGGTGGGCCGGTGACGCTGACTGCGTACGTGATCCACTCGGGCGCGATGTTTCGGAACGACTACGTCGTGGACAACACCGCGTGGCGGCAGTTGGCGAACGCCTCCGGCGGCCGTGAACTCACACTCGTGGTGGACCACTGGGATTCCGCCCGCGACGAAGTGATCTCGGGAACGCCGATTCGCGTGCGGTTCGCGCGCGGCAGCATCGCGGGCGCCGTGTACTACTGGACGCTGGGCACATTCGGCGGGACCGAAGGCCGCATCGTTCGCGTGATGCAGGGGACAGATTCCGCACCCGCGGTGCAGAACTTCATGCCCATGCCGCCGCCACGCGCGGACGGCATGCGTTGCGCCGCCTGCCACAGCTTGTCGCGCAACGGAAACTTCCTCGCGCTCTCGCTCGGCGACGGGGAACTGGGCGGAGTCTACGACGTCACGACGGATCTGACCGGCCCGATGCCGCCCGCGGTATTTCTCTTCAACCAGCCGTGGTTCTTCGCCGCGTTCAATCCCGACGGCTCGCGCATACTGATGACCAATCCCTCGCAAGCAACGACGCTGCTCAACGGTCGCAACGGCGCGGTGGTCACGCCCGCTTCCGGTGCTCTCCCGAATGCAACGCATCCCACCTGGGCGCCCGACGGCGCCAACGTCGCGATGATCACCAGCGCCAACGACGCGTGGGACCTGAATCGCGGAGACTTGAGCATCATGCCCGCGATGTCTGGTGACCGCTTCGGTGCGGCCCGCGTGATTCATCGCGGCGCAGATCTCATGAGCGCGCCCGAGGGCGGACCCATGGACGCTTATCCGACGTTTTCGCCAGACTCGCGGTACCTCGTGTTTCAACACGGCACGCGCGTACTTGTCTCGGCGCGCGGCGCAACCGGCGCGCTGTACGTCATGTCGCCCAGCGGCGGGACGCCCGTGCGCATGAACAACGCATCCATCGGCGACGCGATGGGAGACGGCTTCTATCCCAACTTCACGCCGTTCAACACACCGAACACCGACACGGACACCGTGTATTGGGTGCTGCACTACTCGAGACGGGACTACGGCAATCGACTGGCCGGTACGCGTGGAACGCATCGTCGACAGATCTGGGTGACGGCGCTCGCGACCAACCCGACCGCCGGCGGCGACCCGTCGTACGTGCCGTACTGGCTTCCCGGGCAGGAAGTCGCGCAGGAGAACGCATCGGCGTACTGGGCTCCCGTGCCGTGTCGCGCCACGGGCGAAGCGTGTTCGTCCGACAGCCAGTGTTGCAGTGGCAACTGTGTGACGCTCACGGCCGCGATGCACGCGTGCCAGCCGCCGCCGCCTTCTGGGTGCCGTCGCGAAGGCGAGAGCTGTGGCGGGAACTCGGATTGTTGCGATCGAAACTTCGAGTGCGCGGGCGGTGTCTGTCTCGCGACGCCGGGTTGATCGTGCTGGCTCCATCATGACCGTGAGCAACCCTCCGTCCCCTCGCCCGATCGATCGGCCCGCGGTGGGCGGAACCGATGTCGCGGGAGTTTCGACGTCTGTCCCTCCGGACACCGCGGCGACATCGAAGCTGCGGGCGGGGCTTGATCTACGCACGCGGCGGCTGAAGCGGACGCATCGGCTGGTGATCGGCGTGGCAGGTGTGCCCTCGGCGGCGCTTCTCACGTTGGGTGTCGTCGTGCTTTCGCTCGGAACGGCGGCGCGCGACGTCGTATTCGGAATTCTTCTGATGGGACTCGCAGCCACCGTCGTGACGGGCGTCGTGGTCACCTCGGTGCTGCTTCAGCGCGAGGCGGAACTCGCAAGACTTCAGTCGGAGTTCGTGTCCCGCGTGTCGCACGATTTGCGCACACCTCTCACGAGCATCCAGATGTTCGTCGAGACGTTGCAACTCGGCCGCGCCATGGACCCGGCCGCGACGCAAGAGTGCCTGGACGCGTTGGGGACCGAGACCGAGCGGTTGCTCGCGATGGTCGATCGTCTGCTCGAGTGGGCGCGAATCGAGAGCGGCAAGCGGGTGTACGTCCCGCGGCGCGCGAAGCCTGACGACATCATCGACGCCGCGCTTCAATCGTTCGAGTCGCTGCGCGTGCAGGGCGACGTCGTGCTGTCGCGAGAGGTGCCGGCTGGACTGCCCGATCTCGAGGTCGACAAGGACGCCATCGTCAACGCCATCGTGAACCTGCTGCAAAACGCGTGGCACTACACGCCCGAGCACAAAGTCATCGGAATCTCTGCGCAGGTCCGCGAAGGCGACATCGAGATTCGGGTGTCGGACAACGGGCCGGGTGTGCCGGAGTCCGAGCGATCGAAGATCTTCGAGCGATTCTATCGTGGCGCGGTCGCGAAGATGCGGAGGGTCCAGGGCACGGGCCTCGGGCTCGCGATGGTGCGATCGATCGTCCGGGCCCATCGCGGCGAAGTCGACGTCGAACCGGGACCGACGGGCGGAAGTGTGTTCACGATCTCCCTTCCGATCGCGGATCGTCCGCGGTAAGAACCGCGCGCGCATGGCCGACACAGTGCTGATCGTCGAGGATGATCCTTCGATCCTTCGTGGGCTCGAGATGAACCTTCGCGTCGATGGGTATCGCGTGCTCACCGCCACCGACGGCGCCGCGGCGTTGCGGGCTTGGAAGGCAGCGAAGCCCGACTTGATGATCGTCGACCTCGGGCTTCCGTCGGTCGACGGGCTCGACGTGATTCGCGAGATCCGCAAGTCGGACCACGAGACGTCGATTCTCGTGTTGTCGGCCCGGAGCGCAGAGCCCGACAAAGTGCTCGGGCTCTCGCTCGGCGCGGACGATTATGTTTCCAAGCCCTTCGGTCTCGCGGAATTGCTCGCGCGCGTGCGGGGTCTGCTCCGGCGCCACCGTCGGGCGGTCGGCCCCAGCACGCTGTCATTCGGCAGTGTCCAGGTCGACGCGATCGCGCGCGAACTGCGGGTCGACGGGCGGCCGGTCGAGGTCACGGCGCTGGAGTTCGACTTGCTCTGGCACCTCGCGTCGCAGCCGATGCGGGTCTTCACGCGCGAGCAAGTGATGCAGTCGGTGTGGGGCGCCGGGCACGCAGGGACTCCGCGGACCGTCGACAATTTCGTGGCGCGACTGCGCACGAAGATCGAAGTGGATCCGTCGGAGCCCAAGTACATCGAGACCGTGCGCGGCGTCGGTTATCGATTCAATCCGACCACGGATCGGTGACGGGTTTCACCGGGCGCGGAACGTAAGCGACGCCGAGTTGATGCAGTAGCGCATCCCCGTGGGATCGGGTCCGTCGTCGAACACGTGACCGAGGTGCCCGCGACATCGGGCGCAATGGACTTCGGTGCGAACCATGCCGTAGGTGCTGTCGGTCGTGCTCTCGACGCGGCCCTGCATCGGACTCGAGAAACTCGGCCACCCGGTGCCCGATTCGAACTTCGCGTTCGATGCGAACAGTGGCGCGCCGCAGCCTGCGCAGTAATACACGCCGTGCGCGTGATTGTTCCAGAGCGCACCGGTGAACGCGCGCTCGGTGCCGTGCTCGCGCAGGACGTGGTAGCGCTCGGAGTCCAGACGCCGGCGCCACTCGTCCTCGGGCAGTGTCAGACGCTCGCCGACGGGCGGCTCGGGCGAAGCGGGTTCGGCGGCGGACGACGTGCGATTGGACATGGGACCCTCCGGGCGCGGACCGCGGCGCGCAGCAGGCTCGCGCTGACCGTGCGCGCACGCGGGCAGAAGAAGCGTTGAGATCGCGGCCAGCGCCGCGCGACGAGATGATCGCATGGGAAACCTCCAAGGAAAGCCCGCGGGGCCGTGGGTCACACCGCGCTGGCGTTCGTGTCGCGATTCAGTACGTCGGCCGGGGAGAACCGGTTTCGGCTTGCGGTAGCCTCACGGTGACGCCGTGCGCGTGGCCGCGGCCGGCGAACGCTGCGCGTCTCGAACAACGGACGCGCCGTGCGTGCTCAGAGCTACGAGTGCGACGGCGAGCCCGAGAATTCCGGCAGCGGCGAACCCTGTCACGAGCGCGGGGCCGAACGACCGTGCGAGCGCGCGTGTGTGGCTGCCGGCGAATACCAGCAGGACGTCGTCGTCCGTCGTGCGCAGGGCGAACTTCGGCGTCGCGTCGCGGTAGCCGGTTCCGCCGGTGCTCCCGGCGACGGAGGCCGAGCCGTTGATGACGACGTGCGACCCGTTCGGGACGACCTGTTGATCAACTCGGACCTGCTGGCTCTCGAAGTCCCAGCGGGCGCCCGCCGGCAGCCATCGCGAAGCCGAGATCCCGTCGTTTGCTGGCGGTTTCAAGAGTTCCGCCGCGAGCGCCGGGCGTTCGCTCCGCAGTTCGCTGCACATGCCCTCGTGCCGATAGATGGGCCCGACGATGGCTGCCGCATCGAGTTCGACGTCGATCTCCCCGCTCGCGTCGCGCACGAGCGTCGGAACGCGCTCCACGTGGCGCGCGGGCAACGGGACCCACCGCGCATTCTTGCCGAAGCCGACAAGCACCCACGCGCGCGTGTTGATCGCGACACATTCGATGCCGGCAAGCGACGTGACCGTCGCCTCGCGTGCGTGAATCTTGCCCTGCACTTCGGATGCGCCCGACCGCACGGTGGCCACCTTGCGTGTGCGTCTTCGCAACACGCGCATTGCCGCACGCAGGCCTCGCCACGTCTTCGCGAGCAGAAGCCCCGCAGCCGCGATGAGAAGCAGCAGCAACGCGCCGTCGAACCAGGACGCGAGCGTCATGGCGCACCAAACTTCGGGGGGGGCGTGGTCCGCAACGCTGGCACGGCGTCTCGGTCGGCGCGGACGTGGAAGTACACCGCCACCGCGCCGAAGATCGCGAGGAGCGCTCCGAGAATCGACGCCGCGACGCGAATCGGGATCATCGCGTGGCCCACCCATGCGTGCGCCGCGGTGCTCGGGCCAGTGATCGAGAGATAGTCCGCGCGGTCGCCGCACGGTCCAAGCACGTTCCCACGACGGCACGCCGACACGGTGAGCTGCGAGCCCGGCGGGGCGCGCGTTTCGTAGTACCGCGTGCTCCCGTATCCCGCGGCAATGCAGCCGGCGCCGGAAACCGTGACGAACGGCCGCGAGTCGTCGCGTCGCGCGAGGAACATCTGCGCCGTCGGATCGTCGGCGTTCGACCCGTCGCTCGCGGTGATCCGTAGCGAGTGCGGTGGAAACTGCAGCGTGAGCGTGCCCGTGCCGTCGTCGAGGGTCGCGCCCCACGCGCTCGCGATGCGGCAGACCGTGCGGGTACTGCGGTTTTTCCCAGACCCGGTCGTGACCGTGACCCACGCGCCCCACACGGACGCCGGCGCGCCGGTCGGCGACGGCGCATCGCCGCCATCGAGAAATCCTGCGTAGGTTCCCGGGCCGTCGACGCCTTGTGCGACGGTGCGGCGCGGGCGCGAGAGAACCGCCTCGGCCGCTGCAAAGTGCTGCCGTCCGTACACGAACGCTGCAAACGCTCCGCCGACCGCGCCGGCGACGAGCGCGATCACGATGAGCGCGAGCCACGGCGGAAACGCGCTACGTCGTGAGGTCAGCATTGGCTCTTGCGCACATGGTCATGGGCGTCGAAGCGTCGTGGGCGCGACCCAGTAGATGCGCGCTCCAACGTCGTCGGACACGAACAAGCGGCCGTCCGGAGAGAACGCGACATCGGCCGCACGTCGAAGCTGTGGACTCGTCGGTCCCCATCCGTCGACGAAGGGCTGAAACGGCCCCGAGGGAGCATGGCTTACCGGGTTTGTCGAAGCGAACGTTACGCGCGATCCGACGCCGGGTCCGGGCGACAGGTAGAAGCTCCCGTGCAGGCCGACGAAGATTCCGTTCGTGTACGGTGCCGGCCAGCGACCGCGCTCCCAATCGAGCCCGAACGGCGTTTCGCCGATGTTGAAGAACGCTTCCTCGCGTTCGACCATGCCGCAGTTGAATCGGGCGTCGCTGAAAGGTCCGGGCAGACTCTGCGTGAAGCAACACGGATAGCCGTACACCGTCGCGGCCCGCACGACGAACAGCTTCTCGCGAGCGCCCGTTGCGCCATCCTCGCCGAGTTCCGATGCCATGCAGGTCTCGTCGCGGAAGTGGCAGCGCATGTACATCGGGTTTCGAAATCCTCGCGCCTGCGCCGTCATCGTGTGGGTCGTCGCGTTGATGATCGACACGTCGCCGGTCAACGGTCGACCGTCGCACACGCTCACGCCGTTGGTGCTCTCGGTTCCGTACACGATGCCGCCGCGCGTCGCGGCCATGCCGTGCGTCCAGCGCGAACCCGCGTCGAACATCGCCACGCTCTCCGGCGCGCCCGCCGCCGCGCGTTGGCCGAACGTGTAGCGCAGCCGGTACGCGGTGGTGTCCGAAGTGAAGTACAGGTATCCACCCGCAAACGCGAGCCCGTGCACACGCGGTTGGTTGATGAGAAAATAGCTGCTCTCGGGCACGCCGTCGTGATCGTCGTCCGAGTACACGATGATGGCGCCGCCCATCGGGCCGCCGCTCGAGCCGCCCGGTGTGCCCTCCGCCGGCGTCGCGACGAACAAGTCGCCGTTGGGCGCGAACGTCATCGTGCGCGGCGCGTTCACGCGCACGTACTCGCGCATGCAGAATCCTGCTGGCACCACCGCTCCGGGAACGTCGGCCCCGCCCATGCACCACGGTGGCCCCATGGGTTCGGGCACGTCGTCCGGCGGCACGTCCGCGGGAAGAACGTCGGCGGGTGTGACGTCCTGTGCGGCATCGAATCCATCGCTGCGCGCGTCGTTCGGGATCGGCGAGTCGGGGACGCCATTGTCGGGCAGAACGACATCGTCATCGTTGTGCGGGATCGACGGGCAACCGGCGAGCGCGAACGCAAACGCGAGCGAGCCGGCGGGCGCGGAACGAAGAAACATTGAACGCGGCCTCATAGGGATCGCTGACTCTAGCGACGAATCGGGCGGGAGGCGAGTCCCCGGGGCTGCGATGTGGGATTCGCCCCGGTGACATGTGCTAGCGGTACCCCATGGGGATCGCGCACTCGCTCGCAACGATCGACGCGGTGCACCATGCGCACGCTGCCGAGCGCGACGCGGCCGTCGCACGGGATCCCGTGCGATTCGTTCACGCGTACGCCGCCCGCGAGGACCGCGAGTTGATCGCACTCGTCGCGGCGCTGCTCGCGTTTGGAAATGTCGCGACGATCGGACGCAAGCTCACCGAATTGTGCGCGCGGCTCGGTGCGCGGCCACACGCGACGCTCGACGGCTGGACACGCGAGCAGGCCGTTCGCGCGATCGGCACGTTTCGACACCGGACATTTCGCGGCGCGGACATCGCGCGGATGCTGCACGCGGCGCGACGCATGCAGCGGCGCACGGGGTCGCTCTACTCGGATCTTGCGCGCGACACGACCGCGGGCCTGGAACTTCGCGCGGCGCTCACGGCGTTCGCGCATGCATTGCGCGAGGCGTCCTTTGGCGCTCGGTGCGATCGCTCGCAAAAACACCTGCTCCCCGATCCTGCCGCGGCGAGCGCGTGCAAGCGATGGCTGCTGCTCTTGCGCTGGCTCGCGCGGCCCGACGACGGCGTCGATCTCGGTCTCGTCGCGATCCCGACGCGCGTTCTGTTGGTGCCATTGGATGTTCACGTGTTTCGCGTCGCGCGACAACTCGGACTCACGCGGCGGCGCGCGGCGTCGTGGAAGGCGGCGGAAGACGTCACAGCGTGCCTGCGGCGGTTGGACCCCGACGACCCGGTGAAATACGACTTCGCGCTTTGCCACACGGAGATCGCGCGCCGCATGAGCCCCGCGGGCAAACACGCCGCGCGTCGTGGTACACCGCGCGCGTGAGACAGCCTCCCGGACGACAGCCTCCCGGACGTCGAGGGCCGCCCGCGGATCGTGCGCGGCCGCACAAGCCACCGCTGCGCGTGCAACCCACGACGCTGTGGGACTATCCGTCGCAGCACTACGGCGACGAGATCCAGGGCGACCAGCGTTTCGCGGGCGCGACGCCGTCGTACGTGATCTGGAATCTCTTGCAGCGGTACACAAAAGCGGGGGACCTGGTCGTGGATCCGTTTTGCGGGTCGGGCACGACACTCGATGTCGCGCGGGACACGGGACGACGTGCGCGCGGCTTCGATCTTGCGCCGACGCGCGGCGACATCGAGAAGTGCGACGCGCGCAAGCTCCCGCTGCGTTCGGGCGAAGCGCAACTCGTGTTCATGGATCCGCCGTATGGCGACCACCTTACGTACTCCGACGACCCCGCGTGCATCGGCAAGCTCAGCGCCTACGACCCCGTGTACTTTCGCGAAATGGACCGCACGTTTCGCGAGGCGGCGCGCGTGCTCGTGCGCGGTGGGATTCTCGGCGTGTACGTGTGCGACTACTTCGAGAAGAAGAAGGGACTCGCGCCGGTGGGATTCGGGCTCTTCGCGAGCATCGCCAGTCACTTCGTCATCGCGGATGTCGTCTGCGTCGTGCGGCACAATCGAACGCTCGAGATGGGCAACTATCGTCGTGCTGCGGAAGAGGGGAATTTCTTTCTGCGCGGGTTCAACTACTTGTTCATCGCGCGGAAGCCGTAGGGGTCCCCTGGCCGCAGTTCCCGAGAACTGAGCGCGGCCGAAGCGTGCTACGCCATCGCCCCTCGTGACGATCGCCGACGACTCGCCGCGTTCCGTGACGCCGTTCGACGACGCCGTTCGCGCGCTCGCCGATGCGACACGTCCGCGCGTGGATTTCGTCGGCGTGCGCGGCGGCAGCTTGGGCGCACTCGTCGCGCGAGCCTCCACGCTGTCGACGCGTCCGATCGTCGTGGTGACGCACTCGCCCGACGCGGCGCGACGCATCGCTGCGGACGTCGCGTTTCTCGCAGGGGCGAATCAAGACGACGACGACACCGACGACGCGCGCGGCGATGTGCTTCTTCTGCCGCTCCCCGAGCACAGTCCGTACGTCGAGGTCGCGCCCGATCGGCGCATCGCAATGGCGCGACTGGCAACGCTCTTCCACTTGTCGCAGGGTCTTCCCTGGAAGGTCCTCGTCGCACCGGCGGGCGCGCTGCTTCGGAAGGTCGTCCCTCGCGCGACGCTCACACCGCGCGGCGATCTCGTGCAAGCCGAGGAACTCGTCGAGCGCGACAAGCTCATCGCGGGCCTGACCGACGGCGGGTACATGCGTGTGCCCGTGGTCGAGGATCCCGGAACGTTCGCAGTGCGCGGGAGTGTCATCGACGTGTGGGCGCCGTCGTCGCGTTGGCCCGCGCGCATCGAGCTGGACGACGACCTGTGCATGAGCGTGAAGCTGTTCGATCCCGACGGGCAGCGGACGATCAAGACCATTCGCGAACTGTTCCTACATCCGGTGCGCGAGGCGCTGGTGGGACCGGCGGAACGCACACGCGCCCGTGAACGAGTACGCGAACTGGCCGATGCGGTGAACCTCCCGTCGATGAAGGCCAAGAAACTCGTCGAGGACGTCGAAGAGGGACGCGCGTTCTTCGGCGCCGACGGATTTCTGCCCGCGTACTACGACGCACTGGAGAGCGTGTTCGCGTATCTCCCGCGCGAGATCACCGTCATCTGGGACCAGCCTGCCGCAGCGATCGCGTCGCTGCGAGACGAACACGAACGCGCGCGGAGGGACCTCGAGGCGCGGCGCACCAAGGGTGAGCCTGCATTTGCGCTTGACGCACACTTCATCGACGAGGCCGACGTTCACACAGCGCTCGCCGGCGCGCCCGTCCGCGTCGTGCACGAGTTGGCGGTCCACGCGACCGAGACGGGCAGCCCGACGTCCGCCGACACGCTCGAGCACGTACCGAGTGGTACCGACGCGATCGACGTCGGGGCCGAGTCGCTCGACCGACTCGCCGCGGACATCAAGGACGTTCGTTCTGCACGCGGCAAGGGCGACGCGCTGATGCCGCTGGTCGAGCACGTGCGGTACTGGTTCACCGAGGGGCTGCGGGTGATCGTCGTGTGCCACACGATGACGCAGTCGGAGCGCGTTGCGGCGCTGCTCCGCGGTCACGAACTCGACGTCGCATTGCCGCAGGGCTCGTTCGACGTGCGGGCACTTAGCACGGCACGGTCCCCCGGGCCGGAAGACACGGACGCCGCGACACGGGTGACCGTCGCGACTGGCGCGCTTTCGCACGGGTACGTGCTGCAATCGATCGCGCTCGCGGTGGTCACCGAGGAGGAGATCTTCGGCGCGCGGGCCCGACGTTCCACGCGCAAGAAGAGCGGGACGGACACGCGCCGCGCGTTTCTCGACGATCTGCGGGCGCTGGAAGTCGGCGACTTCATCGTTCACGTCGATCACGGCGTCGGCCGGTACATGGGTCTCGAGCACCGCGTCGTGGGTGCCAGTGAGACTGATCTGCTCGTGATCGAGTACGCGACCGGCGACAAACTCTATCTTCCGGTCACGCGGCTCAACCTCGTCCAGAAGTACTCGGGCGGCGACGGCGGCGCGCCGAAGCTCGATCGCCTGGGCGGCGCAACGTTTGCGAAGACCAAGGCCAAGGTCGAGCGCGCGGTCCGGCAGATGGCGGACGAGTTGCTGCGGCTTTACGCCGAACGGCGCGCACATCCGGGGCGGGTGTATCCGGCGCCCGGAATGCTCTACCAGGAGTTCGAAGCGACGTTTCCGTTCGAAGAAACCGACGATCAGATGCGGGCCATCGGCGAGGTCCTCGGAGATCTGGCGTCTGGCGTGCCCATGGACCGGCTCGTCTGTGGCGACGTCGGATTCGGCAAGACCGAAGTCGCATTGCGCGCAGCGTTCCACGTCGCATCGCACGGCGCACAGGTAGCGGTGTTGTGTCCGACAACCGTGCTCGCACAGCAACACTTCAATACCTTCGTCGACCGCATGCGTTCCTATCCGCTGAATCTCGCAGTGCTCTCGCGCTTCGTTCAGCCGACCGAGCAACGCGACGTGATCAAGAGGCTCAAGGAGGGCAAGATTGACGTTGTCATCGGCACGCACCGATTGCTTTCCAAAGACGTGCACTTCAAGGACCTCGGCCTTCTCGTGGTCGACGAAGAGCAGCGGTTCGGCGTGGCCCACAAAGAGCGCATCAAACAACTACGCTCGCAGCTCGACGTACTGACCCTCTCCGCGACGCCCATTCCGCGCACGCTGCAGATGGCCGTCACGGGAATGCGAGACCTGTCCCTCATCACGACGCCGCCGGCCGACCGCCGCGCCGTGCGAACGATCGTCTCGCGCGACGATGGTCAACTCAAACGCGAGGCGATTCTGCGCGAGATGGCGCGTGGCGGTCAGATCTTCTACGTCTACAACCGCATCGACGGACTGTACGAGCGTGCCGAGAAAGTGCAGGCCCTCGTACCGCACGCGAGAGTCGTCGTCGCGCACGGGCAGATGGCGGACGGAGCGCTCGAACAAGTCATGATGGACTTCGTCGAAGGGCGCTACGACGTGTTGTGTTCGACTGCCATCATCGAGAGTGGCCTGGACATCCCGCGCGCGAACACGATGGTGATCGACCGAGCCGATCTATTCGGTCTCTCGCAACTGTACCAGTTGCGCGGACGCGTTGGCCGCTCGCGCGAACGTGCGTACTGCTATCTGCTCGTGCCGCCGCCCAGTCAGATGACCGACGAAGCACGCATGCGGGTGGCCGCCATCGAGAAGTTCACGGAGCTCGGCTCTGGCTTTCACGTGGCGTCGCTGGACCTCGAGTTGCGTGGCGCGGGCGATCTTCTCGGCGCGGAGCAGTCGGGCTTCGTCGCATCGGTCGGATTCGATTTGTACGTGCAGATGTTGGAAGCCGCCGTGGCCGAATTGCGCGGACAGCCCGTGCCGACCGCGATCGAGCCGGAACTCACGTTCGACGAGCCGAGTTTCCTGCCCGAGCAGTACATCGAAGACGTCGGGGTACGGCTGTCGCTGTACAAACGTCTCGCGAGTGCGCGCGACGAAGAAGAGATCGCCGACATTGCGGGCGAGATGGAGGACCGGTTCGGATCTGCGCCGGCGCCGGCGCGCCTCCTCGTGCGCGTGATGGCGATCAAGACGCGGTTGCGACCGATTCGCGCACTGGGAATCGAAGCATCGCGTGAGCGCGTCGTGCTGCACCTACGCGAGGACTCGCCGCTCGACGGAGCGAAGGTCAGCGAACTCGTCGGTACGCGGAAGAGTGCGTATCGACTGACGCCGGATCTTCGGCTCTCGCGGCGATTCGGCGAGGGCGATGGCATCGCGAACGCGGAACGGATGCTCGCGGAGATCGCACACGTGTTGCTCTGACCTTGCCACGGCATGCGGTCGGCCCGGATACTGCCTGGGCTGTGCGGCCCGGCGATGTGATTGCGGATCGGTTCACGCTTGGCCGATTGGCCGGCGAGGGCGGCATGGGCACAGTGTGGCACGCCGAAGATCGCGTGACGGGCGTAGCGGTCGCCCTCAAAGTCCTCGCGGCGAGCGAGCACGCGGATCCGGAGCGCTTCCTTCGCGAGGCGCGCGTGCTCGCGGAGCTGAGGCATCCCGCGATCGTCTCGTATGTCGCGCACGGCATCGCTGCCGACGGGCGCGTGTACCTCGCGATGGAATGGCTCGAGGGCGAGGACCTCGCGTGCCGCCTGACCCGCGGTGCGCTCACGTTGTCGGACACGTTTGCCGTCGGGCGCCGGGCCGCGGCTGCGCTGGGGGCTGCGCACGATCGGCGCGTGATTCATCGCGACGTCAAGCCAAGCAATCTTTTTCTTCCGAGCGCCGACGTGTCTCTCACGAGACTGCTCGATTTCGGGATTGCGCGGCGGCTCGAACGTACTCGGGCTCTCACTCGTACTGGCGGCGTGATCGGAACCGTCGGGTACATGGCCCCCGAACAGGCTGGAGGCATGAGCGATATCGACGCCCGTGCGGACGTGTTCGCGCTCGGGTGCGTGCTCTACGAGTGTCTCGTGGGCGCTCCCGCGTTCAGCGGGTCCACGCCCGTCGCGGTGCTCGCGCGGTTGCTACTGGAGGACGCGCCGCGCGTCCGAGAGGCGCGGCCCGATGTGCCCGCCGCCTTCGACGACCTGGTGCGGCGGATGCTGTCGCGCGATCGCGAGCATCGACCGCGCACGGCCTCCGAGGTGCTGACATCGCTCGACGCGTTCGAACTGGAGCGGACGGGCCGGTCGCATCGCTCGGACTGGAGCGACGCGCTCGCGCCGACCGAGGCGAATTCACGCTCCGTGGCGTCACTCGCGGGGGCCGCCTCGCGTGTCGCCGAGCAGCGGCTCGTCGCAGTGCTGCTCGTGGAAGTCGATGCCACGGATCTCGCCGCCGGCGCGACGGTCGAGCGCGGCGATGGCGATGCCGCGAGCACGACAGTCGACGCCATCGCCTCGCGCTTCGGCGCAACCGTTGCGTTCCGGGCGGCCGGTGTCGTGCTCGTCACGATGGCAGGCGCCGGCAGCGCGACCGATCGCGCGGCGCGGGCAGCGTCGTGTGGGATCGCGCTCGGCGAATCGTTCCCGAGAGGGCGCGTCGCGCTTGCGATCGGGCGTGCAAGCACCGAGCTGGGCAGACCCGTGGGTCCGGCCGTCGATCGAGCGAGTGCACTCCTCGACGCGTGGGAGCGCGGAGAGGAGCAGGCCAGTTCGCGTGCGGACGCGGCCGCGTCGAGGTGCAACGTGCGCATCGACGACGCATCGATGGGGCTGCTCGATGCGAAGTTCGAACTGCGACCCGTGACGACAGGCGACCATCCCGGCGGGATCGCAGCGCATGAAGTCTCGCGCGAACGCAGTGAACGCGAGGGCGCGCGGAGGCTGCTCGGCAAGCCCACGCCGTTCGTCGGACGCGAGAAGGAGCAAGCATTGCTGCAACTCACGCTCGCCGAGAGCGAGGGCGAGCCGGCAGCCCGAGCCGTTGTCGTGACGGGTCCACCGGGCGTCGGAAAGTCGCGGCTTCGGCAATGGTTCGCTGAGACGGTCGCCGGAACCGACGACGTCACGGTGCTCTCGGCGCGCGCGGACGCCATCGGCGCGGGATCGGCGCTGGTCGTCGCGCGGCGGTTGGTCGAGTCCGCCGCGGGCATTCACGACGATGCGTCCGCCGCGGCGCGCGTAGAGATGCTGACGGCCCATCTGGCGACAGTGATTGCCGCGGCCGATCGCGCGCGCGTCGGTGAATTCCTTGGCGCGGTTTTGGGACTTCCGCATGCGGATCAGCCGTCGGCGCCATTCCTGGCGGCCCGCAACGACCCGCGATTGATGGGCGAGTGGATGCGGCGCGTGTTCGTCGAGTGGCTGTCCGCGATGTGCGCGCTCCGTACGACCGTACTGCTCGTCGACGACCTGCACTGGGCCGACGCCGCGAGCGTCGACTACCTTGCCGCCGCGCTGCGTCGCCTGGTCGACCGTCCCTTGTTCGTGCTCGGCTTTGCGAGGCCGGATGTCCGTGACGCGCTCCCCGAACTGTGGCGTGGCGACGGAGTGCAGGAGATCCGCCTCGGGGGATTGCCTCGCCGGGCCGCAGAGCGGCTGGCGCGCGCGGTGCTGCACGACGCGTCCGACGCGACGATCTCGCGAGTCGTCGAGCGGGCGGATGGCAATACGTTCTTGTTGGAGGAGTTGATTCGTGCGGTGGCGGAGGGACGCGACGACGGATCGATGCTGCCCGAGAGCGTCATCGCCGTCGCGCTTGCGCGCATCGAGTCGCTCGAGCACGAAGCGCGTATCGTGCTTCGCGCCGCGAGCGTGATCGGAGAGTCGTTCGCCGTCGCCGCCGTCGAGTCGCTCGTGCGTTCGTCGCATCCGACTCTGAACGTTCAAGAGTGGCTGCGTGCGATGGCGCAGCGAGAAGTACTGGAATCGTCCTCGCCCGACGCTGCGGCCGACGCGATCAGCGAGTATTCGTTCCGCCATGCGCTACTGCGCGACGGCGCGTACGCGACGCTCTCGGACGACGCGCGCCGGAGGCTCCATGCCATCGCGGCCGTCTGGGTCGGCGAGTCCGCGAACCCCGATCCCCTCGTCGTCGCGGAGCACTGGGACCGATCGGGTGATCGCGAGCGCGCTCTCCCGTGGCTCGCCGAAGCGGTGTGGCGCGCAACCAATGCACGGGACTACGACGCCGCGATGACGCTCGCCAACCGAATCGAGTCGTACGGCGCCACCGGGACGATCCTCGGGCGAGCGCATTGGGCGCGCGCGCTCGCGGGCTATTTTCGCGGCGACGTTCGCGACGCCGTGGTCCATGCGTTGCGCGCGCTCGACGAGCTTCGCCCCGGCGCACTCGAGTGGCTCGGCGCGGTCTCCGTGGGCATGGCGGCCGCCGCCAACTCCGGAGACGCCGATGCGATTCGCATGCTCGTGATGCACGTCGCGACCCTGCCGCCTCCCCCCGACGCGAGTGGACCGTACGGGATGGCGATGGCGATGCTGGTCGCAGGCGCCGTGCAGGCGGGCCAGCGGGCGATCGCTACCGAGTGGCGCGACCGCGTCGAGTCGGTCGCGGCGGGACGTACGGACCTGGATCCGATCTTCGAAGGATCGCGTCGGATGATTCGCTTCTGGCTCGGCGGAACGGAAGAGTCGCAACTCGGCCGCGCGCTCGAGAGCACGCGCGAGGAAGTTCGCTGGGCGGAAGTCGCCGGGGATCCAATGTTGCGCGCGTACGGACTGTTCCACGAAGGCTGGTGCCTGTGGCAGCTCGGAGCGTACGCGTCGGCGATTCGATCCCTCGAGGCGTGTCGCGCACAGGCGGCTGACGCGAACGTTCTTCGCCTGCTCGACGTTGCGCGTGTCGGGATCGGCGGCGTGCAGCTCGACGCCGGGAACTTCGACGCGGCCGTGACGGACGCGCGCGGCGGGTTCGACGCGCTCGATCCGCTCATCGCGAGTCTCGCGCGCGTGATCGTCGCGCGCGCCGAGTGGAAACTCGGTCGACGCGACGAAGCGTGGAACGACCTTCGCGCGACGCTCGAAGGCCCGCGGATGTGGAACACCCTCATCCACGGAAACGCCGCTCTCGCCGAGATGGCACTCGAACGCGGTGACGCCGTCGCCGCGGCGACTTATGCGCGAGACGCGATCGCCGCCGAAGAGGAGTTCATGCTGCAGCCGGTGGCGGGCTCGCGAGCGAGAATCGTGGCGGTGCGGGCGGCCGTCGCCTCGGGCGATCTCGTTGGCGCTCGCGTGGCATTGCGCTCGGCGATCGAGCGAATCGAGCGAATCGAAGCAACGATCGCTGACCAGTCGGTTCGCACCTCGTGGCGTGCCGACGTCCCCGCGAACGTCGAAACTTCGGTGCTCGCGATTCAGATGCTCGGTGAACGGGCACACTGACGTTGCCTTGGCGTTTCGACGCGCATTCGTATCTGGCTACCAACGCACTGCGACCGGCTGCTCGCGCGACTCTCGCGTGCCGTCACCGACTTCGCCGTACTCGTTCATTCCCCAACACCACAGCGCCCCCGCGCTCGTGACTGCGCATCGGTCGACGTTCCCCGCGGCGAGCTGCGCGATGTCCGCCGGCGACGCGAGTGGCGTGGGCGTCGCTCCGCCGACACACAGCGGCGGACCCGACGCGACCCGCGCGCACACGCAACCCCAGAGTCTTCACGTTGCGACCATCATGCCGCCGTCGACATACAGGCTTTGTCCGGTGATGAATCCCGAAGAGTCGGAGCACAGAAACAGCACCGCGCCCACGATGTCCGCCGGCTCCGCGATGCGGCCCATCGGAACCCGGGACGCGACCATCTCGGCGACGTCGGGATTGGACCAGATTGGCTTCGAAAACTCCGTGCGAGTGATCCCGGGACCCACCGCGTTGACCCGGATGCCCAGTTGCGACCATTCCGCGGCCATACACATCGTGAGCATTTTGAGCGCGGCTTTCGACGCGTGGTAGGCCCCCATCATCGTGCCGGCCCGCTCGGCGCCGACGGTCGTAACATTGACGATGTTGCCGCCACCGCCGCCGATCATCACCTTCGCGGCCGCGCGGCTGAGCAGGAACGCACCTTTCACGTTCGTGTCGAAGATCTTGTCGAAGCCGTCCTCGCGCAGTTCGAGCAACGGTCGCATGTAACTCCGCGCCGCGTTGTTTACGACGATGTCGATTCGGCCGAACGTTCCGACGGTCGCTTCAATGAGCGCGTCGACCTGTCCGCTGTTCGACACGTCGGTCACCACGGCGAGCGCCTCGCGGCCCTTCGCGCGGATCTCCGCAGCGACCGCCTCGAGATCAGGCGCGCTGCGTGCTGCGACCACCACATTGGCGCCGGCGTCGGCGAGGCCGAGTGCAAGCGCCCTGCCGATGCCCTTCCCGCCGCCCGTTACGATTGCCACCTTGCCGCTCAGGTCGAACTTGTCCGCCATGTCTCCGCTCCTCGTATGCGTCGGTCGTTCGTCTGCCGTCTACCACGCCATCCAGCTTCGCGGCGTCGGAACGATGCTGCGGCGCAGACTCACGGCCGCACGGGTGTGAACCGCAGGCCGAGTCCGTCGTAGATCGTGCCGCCGACGCGATGTGCGTAGACGGTTGCAACCGTACCCGTCGCGTCTTGAATGCCGACGGTGGCGTACAGACCACTCGCAAAGCTGCCCTCGACGTCTCGGTACAGGAGGTCGACGACGCCGGTGCCCTGCGTCAGCACGATCTCGAACGTGAGCGCGTTGCCCGACGTGAGGTCGAGTTCGGCGTCGAGGAACTCGACCGTCACGCGTGACCCCGTCGTTGTCGCGTTGGTCATGCACACTCGCGCGTTCGCCAGTCGCAGCGGCCAGCCGAAGGCAACGATGGCGGGTCTCGGTGCGGTGAGCGAAGGCAGCGAGGAGATCGTTCCGCCGCGCCCTCCGAAATCGAGTAGGCCTTGCGCGTCGACCCACATCGACGAGAACGACGCGCCGTACACATCGAACGCGAACGGGAGCGCCAACTCCATCGTGCGCGACGGGCCCATGAGAATGCGCGTCGCGCCGGGCATCCCGCACACGTCGGTCCACGCGAGTGGCGATGGCGAGATTCGGTAGCGAACGTTGGATGGCAGTCGGCACGCGCCGGCGACGCACACCGAGGGCGAAGCACAGGCGCGCCCACAGGTGCCGCAGTTCCGAGCGTCGGAGCGAGTGTTCACGCACGCCGCGCCGCACGGTGACAGGCCCGTGCCGCATTCTCGAAGCGCGCACGTCCCCGATGCACACTCTTGCTCGACCGCGCACGGCCGTCCGCATGCGCCGCAGTTCGTACGGCTCGACGCCGTGTCCGCGCAACCGTCGTCGCAGAGAGTCGATCCCACGGGGCATGCGCGCGGGACACACGCGGTTGCGCGACACATTTCGCGCGGCGAACAGGCCCGGCTGCATGCGCCACAATTGGCTGGGTCGAGCGATACATCTGCGCAAGTCGAGCCACAGTCGGTGAGTCCGGGCCCGCAGATGCGCCGCTCGCATCGTCCGTCGCGGCAGATCTCGGTCGACGCGCACGCCCGTCCGCAGGCACCGCAGTTTGCCGCGTCGAAGCGCAGGTCCACGCACGCGCCGCATGACGAGCCACACACGATGAGCGGCGGCGGGCAGCCGCCGAACATGCACGTGCCGCCAAGACACGGTCCGCACGTACAGCGTACGCCACACGCGCCGCAGTTGTTCGCGTCGCTCAGAACTCCAATGCACGCTCCGTCGCACTCGCGTTGCGGCGCGGCGCAGTGCACGCCAACGCAAGTACCGCCCACGCAGACGCCGTCGAATCCGCATGCGTGGTCGCACCGGCCGCAGTGGCGCCGATCGGTGTTCGCGTCGACGCAGACGTCGCCACACCGGGTCAATTCAGACGAACACACCACCGGCTGACACGCACCCAGCACGCACGAACTGAATGCTGCGCATCGTCGCGTACAGACACCACAGTGGGTCGCATCCGTGTCGGTGTCTACGCATCGATCTCCGCAGTAGGTTTGTCCGGGCGCGCACGCGACCGCACGGCACACACCGGCACTGCACGTTTCGCTCGTGCCGCAGGCATGCCCGCACGCGCCGCAGTTGGCATGGTTGCGCTGAATGTCGACGCACGTTCCCCCGCACACGACATCGCCCGCGGAACAGCGGCACAGACCGTCGACGCACGATCCTCGAGGGCCGCACGATCGGCCACATAGGCCGCAGTGCATCGGGTCGCTGGCGATGTCCGCACACGCGCGATCACAGAGCACGCGGCCGTAGCCACACGGGTCGGCGTCGAATGGAGGCGAAACCGTGTCCGCTCCGCCGTCGCGCGCTCCGGGCGCGGGTTCGCGCGCGGCCGTGGACGCGCACGCACTCGCCAACGTCGCGGCGAGAACGCACGCTCCGAGCCGGCGCATCGCCGACGTCATGGCTCCCCCGGAAGCAGATCGCGATAGTAAGCGCGCGTCCGACCGTTCCAGTCGAACCATTCGAGAACAGCAACGCGGCGGCCCGAGATGTCGCAGAGCTGGCCGCGCGTCGTGATCACGACGGAGCGCTCGGTGACCAGGTCGAACACCGTCACGTCTCCCATGCTGCTGTACGGCGGTTCGGTCGGTGAAGCCGCCCAACACACGAGCGTGCCCGAAATCCTCGGTCGAAACCGCGAGCCACGGCGGGTCAGCGTCCTCCGCGTTCGCGTCGCGAGGTCGTACAGGAAGATCTGTCCGTCGCTCGGCTGCGTGTTCACTCCGTCGCCCGAGTTCCACACGATGCGCGTGCCGTCGATCGCTGGCGCACGGTGCCATCCTGGGGTTCCGTCGGACACGACCACACGCTCACCCGTTCGAAGGTTCTGCGCGACGACTTGCGTGGGCGTCGATGAGTCGCGCGGCGGTGCCCGCTCGTACACGAGCCACTCACCCGAGAGGTCCGGCGTTGTTTCGTTCGCGCCCGCCAAAGTTACGTTGCGCGTGGTGTTCGTCGCGAGATCCCAGATCCAGACGTCCACCGCACCCTCGACGTCATCGCGATGAATCTCGAACGCAACGCGGTCGCCGTCTACCGCGAGACTGGAGATGTAGTAGCCCGGCTCGGCGGAATCGAACGTGCGCCCCGTCCGAAAGTCGTGCGCCATCAACCGGGCGAGGCTCGGCGGACCCCCACGACGAACCCACGCCACGAGATCGCCGTCGAGACTCGCGGTGCCGTCGTATCCGTACGTTCCAGCGTCGGGCGGCGGTGGCGGCGTGCGGAAGTCTCGAACGGCCCCGCCTGGCAGCGTCACGACAAGGGGCACACTCAGGACCGCGCGCGCGCCCGACAATCGCACGGACTCGGTGCCTTCTTCGGGCGGCCCGAGGCGCAGCAAGCAACGCTCGTCGACGAGTCCATCACAGTCGTCGTCTCGGCCGTTGCACTCTTCCTCGGGCGGCGGACCGCAACCGCCGCAAGCGTTGCGCAGCTCACGATCGTCGCACACGACGCGCTCCGGCCCGGCGCACGCGAACACGCCGCACACTCCGCAGCGCACCCCGGGCGTCGCTTCGAGCGCTCCGCGTCCACCGCACTCGTTCGGTCCACTGCGACGCGGATTCACATCGGCGCGCCCGTCGCCGTCTGCGTCGAGGTCCAGCGGTTCTGTGCGGCTGCACGACGTCGAGGCGATGGCACACACGACCAGTGCCCGCACTGCACGACCGACGGTCACGGTGTCACGCCCTCGGGAGACAGATCACCGACCTCGATGTCCGAGACGTCCATCATGTACAGGTCCCAGTTGTCGTTGCGGTCGTCGGACCAGACGAGCAGATCGCCATCCAGGAGCGGACGCTCGGATCGCCGCGGATAGTTCGTCACGCGACGACGCTGGTGCGTACTCGCGTCGATGAGAAAGATGTCGGAGACACCAAGACGGTCGAACAACACTGCAACGCGATTGCCCGACAGTGCAGCCGCCTCGTCGCACCGCTCATCGAGCGGCGACAACTCGGTGCGCGCGCCCGTCGCAACGTCGTAGAAGACGGGCTGACACCTTGCGGGGGGCGGCGCTGCAATCCACGGTTGGTACGAATCCGTCACCAGCACGCGACCTCGCTCGAAACCCATCACGCTTCCAATCTGCAAGTCACCCGCGCGGTTCGTGACCGCTCGCTCCGGCTGCGCGGCGCCGAGCGTCGTCGTAAATACATCGAACTGGTGTGCGAAGAAGATCGCGTGGTGACCGCGGCGATCGTCGGACCACGCGAGCGCACGGCCGTCGACCCGCGCAGACAGCGAGATTGCCGCATCGTTGGTGACACGAACGGTTTGGCCGGTCGCGAGGTCGCGGGCCCAGACTTCGGTGTTTTCCGAGTTGCCTTCGCCGACCATGTATTGAGTCCACGCGAGAATGTCGCCGTGAAGTCGCGGCCACAACAGCCCTGCGGAATCGGTGGTGTCGACACGCGTGCGGGTGAACGCCGCGAGGTCGTACACGAGGTACTCCCCATCGCCGATGCATGCGAGACGCGCGCCCCAGAGCGACGGCGCGGCGCAGAAGAACGGCAGTCGCTCGATGGCGCCGCTCGGAAGCGTGCGAATGTACGTGACGCGAGCGTTGTTCCACACCACGCGACCGCCCTGGAGATCCGCGTCGACATCGTCGCCGGGATCCGTCGTGATTCGAATCGGGCAACCCTCGTCGATCTTGCCATCGCCATCGTCGTCGACGCGGTTGCATCGCTCGCGCGTGCGCCCGAGCACGTCCGCGCCACCGTCGGCCACCGCATCGGCGATCGAGGTTTCGTCGGACGCGCCGTCCCGGTGACCCGCGTCCGCCGGCGCGACTTCACCACTGCACGCCGGGAGTGCGATGATCGCGAGCGGAAGGAGCAAGCGCCGTCTGAGAAACGTAAGCAACATCGACCGCCGCCAGTCTACGCAAGATGGCCGCCACCGCCAGTGCGCTGGGCGACCGTCTGCCAGCGAACGTTCCCGCGGAACTCTCGACGCGGCGCGAGGTCACAGCCAACCAATGAACGTGGCCGGCATCATCGCACTCGCCATCGCGGCAACACTCGCGGCGCCGGCCGCACGCGCGCAGTCGTGCCAGTGGTCGGGTCGGGCCGTCGCGACGCGGGTGCAAATCGCTGCGGGACGCGCACGGCCGTTCACTCTCGATTTCGAGGGGCTCGCGGTCCGTGCCAGCGCCGACGCCACCGCGGGCCACGTCGTGCTGCGGACCGACGGTGCGCTGGACTTCACCGGGACCGTTCCCGCAACGCGACTCGCGATCGCTGTCGCGCGCGAGTTCACTCTCGGGGGCGTCGCGACGATTCGTGCGGGGACGCCACTGGCACTTCGTTCGCTCGCGCCATTTCGCATTGATGTGACCGTGACACCGGGCGCTACGCTGCGCGCAGTCACGCCGGTGTGCGACGCCGTACGCCTGGGGGAGACGGCCGACGCACCCGCGACGCGCGCGGGCACGGCGACGCGCGGAACGCTTCGAGCCCGCGTGCGAGTGTTGCGCGTGCATGCGACCCCGGGCGGGGCAGAGGCGATCGATGTTCGGCTCGATGCGGGCCAGCGGTTGCAACTGGCCATGATCGAATCGCGTGGTGGCTGGGTCCGCGTGCAGCGCGACTTCTTCGCGGGATCGACGGTCGCGGGCTGGGTGCGCGAAACCGATGTCGAGCACGTGCCGGACGCGGAGTTTCTCGAGCGCGGAGGGGTTGGGTTCGGTGGGCTCGGGATGTGCGGCAGCGGTTCGTCCCACACGTATCGCGGCCCGGCGATGCTCCGCGCCGGCGGGCAGATTCTCGAGTCACGCGGCGGCGTGCCTTGGGCGCGCGCACGGCACGACGTCGAGATCGAATCGGTGAGCATCCCGTGGGGCGGCGCATGGGCCGAAGTGCGGGACATCGAGGGCGTGCGAGGGCTGGACACTTGCGCGGGCGTGAGTGGTCGGGCGTGGATTCGCGCCGACGCGTTGGTGCTGCCGACGCCGAGCGGACGCGCGCCGTGAGCCGGTGTCGTCGTTCCGTTCAGCCGACGGTCGCGATTTCCGAGCTGCGCACGACGCGCACGCCGTGCCGCAACAGCGACTGGAAATGCCGCACGTTTTCAGTCACGACGAGTTGCGCCCCCGCGCGCCATGCGACCTCGCCGATGTGTGCGTCGTAGACCCGCCCACCCGCGACGCCATCTTGTCCGGCCGAACGCAAGAACCCGAGCCGCGCCCGAGCCGGCAGTTCCACGACGCGCATTCGTTCGAGCACCTCGCTTTCGAGCAAGCGCAGCGCATCGCTCGGTGTCAGCCGGTACTCGCCCGGCAGCCGCGTGACGACCGAGTAGAACTCCAGACAACAATGCCAGGCCGTCAGCGGCGTTCGGAACGCACCGCGGGCGACCATGTCCATCGCTCGCATCGCGTGCACCGACGCCTCGCCGAGGTCCACGCTGCCGGCAACGAGGACCGACGTGTCGAAGAACACCGCGTCTACCATGGCCAGCGGTCCCGCTCGCGATCGATCACCTGCGCGATGTCCACCGCGGGCCTTTCTCTGGCCCGCGCGGTCGGCTTGGCGACCAGCCGCTTGCCAACGCGAACGAGTTTCGGTGGGTCGACGCGACGCACGAGGCGGATGCCGGTCTCGTCCGCTTCGATCTCGATCTCGGTGCCCGCGATGAGACCCATTCGCTCCCGGAGCGCCGCGGGGATTACCACGCGTCCTGCCTTGTCGATGGTCGATCGCATGGCACGACAATACCATATCACCTGGCATTTCGCGAACTGTGGGGAGTATCGCAGGCGATCCAGCTGTCACAGTCACAGCGAAACCCGCCGCCGGGATCTCCCGATATTCCCGACGACCGTTACGAACCCGCCGATCTCGATGCAGACTGGTTCAGCGGTCACTCTCGTTCCTTGCACGGCGAAGCAAGTCTTCGATCGCGAGACGGGACGCCCACGCCTCCAGGTACGGAAACTCCATCGACTCGCCGCTGACTCGTAGAACTTCACACACGTCTCGCCACTGGCGATCGGAGACGTCGCCGCCCATGCGGTACCACAGCAGCTTTCGGAGCACCGTGTCCTCGGGACTCTTGACGACGAGGCTTTCACCCGTGTCGCGGACCACGACGCGCCTGCGCCGCGCGAATTCCGTCTCGTCGTACGGCGACGTTCCGAGTCCGAACAGGTCGACCTTCATCAACACCGGTAGGTAGAAAATATTGCAACTCCGTGCGTTGAGAATCGCGTCACGGAGCATGTCGCGGTCTACTTCGAAGTCGGGACCGAGCGCCGACACGAGGACATCGATGCGACCGAGCGGAACATCGACGACGACATCGACGTCGTTGGTCGCGCGCGGCTCGCCCTGGAGCGAACTGGCTACGCTCCCGCCGACGAAGTACGTGCCGCCAGCCAACTCGATGGCGTTCGCGACGCGCATTGCCACGTCGATGACGTCAACGGTTCGCGGATCGGGGCTCATCACACGGCGTCGAGCGGAATCGCTTCAAACATTCGTCGCGCGGCGTCGCGGCCATACAGTCGCACCGCAAGCCGAACGCGCACTTCGTCGTCCGTTGCGTTCGGGTGGCGGTCGCGGATCCCGGCCACTGCCAGACCGCGAACCATCCTCGTGAGTGCGACGGACTGCGCGAGACGCTCGTGTGGCGCCTGAGCACGGAGCAAGTCATGGTACCGGTGGAACGCGCTCGGTTGCGTATCTTCCATCGACCGCCAGTCTACTGCGTGGCACCACGGAGCGCATCCACCATGGCCACACGCCGAGTTTTCGGCCACACTGCGGTCACACTCGATTCGCGCCGGCGCCAACGGAGACCCGATCGTGAACTGCCATCGACTCGTTCCCAGCGTTCGATTCTCGCTCGCGTTGTGCGTCTTCGCAGCCGCCGCCGTCGGCTGCGGTGATCCCCCCGCTACGTTCGACGCGCGTCCCGATGTCCCACGCGACGCTGCCGCCGGTGTCGACGGCGCGGACGTCGTCACGCCGGGACTCGATTCGGGCCTGGACGCCGGCTGCACGGCGGGCTCCACCGAGTGCAGCGGCGCCTGCGTGGACACGCGCACGGACAATCGCAATTGCGGTCGTTGCGGAAACGTCTGCATGGCCGGCGTCTCGTGCGTAGCCGGCGACTGTGGCTGCGCTGCGCCCATGCGGGTGTGTTCGGGTGCGTGCGTGAACTCGCAAACGGACCCGATGAACTGCGGCGCCTGCGGCACGGCATGTCCGATGGGTCAGATGTGCGTGGCAGGTCGATGCAGTATCAGTTGCATGGCTCCGCGCACCCTGTGCAACCGCTTCGGCGTGATGAGCTGTTCCGACCTGCAGACCGACACGATGAACTGCGGCGTGTGCGGCGCCGGCTGCGGAATGAACTACGTGTGCGCGTCGGGTCGCTGTCAGTGCAACGCGCCGCGGTCGCCATGCGGAGAAAATTGCGCCGATGTGCAGAACGATCCGATGAACTGCGGCTTCTGCGGGAATTCGTGCGGCCCGGGCGGAACGTGCATGCTGGGCATGTGCGTGTGCGGGGCGGGAGGATTTCGTTGCGGCGCAGCGTGCGCGGACATCATGACGAACCCGTCGCACTGCGGCCGGTGCAACAACCCGTGCGGTCCCGGGCAGACCTGCGTCGCCGGCACGTGCATCTGCCCGATGGCGCGCCTCGCATGCGGTTCGTTGTGCGTCGATCCCATGACGGACACGACCAACTGTGGCACGTGCGGCACGACGTGCCCGCCGACGGCCACGTGTACCGCGGGGACCTGCCGCTGTCCTGGAACCGGAACAGCGTGCAGCGCGCGCTGCATCGACTTGCAAACCGACGTTACCAACTGCGGCGCCTGCGGCGTCAATTGCGGCGCGGGCGGAGCATGCGCGATGGGTCGTTGCACGTGCGCGACGGGGTTCACGATGTGCGGCGCGGCGTGTGCCAACACGACGTCCGACCGGATGAACTGCGGAACGTGCGGAAGGGTGTGCCCCGCGACGCAAGCGTGCGCCGCAGGCGTGTGCGTACCGTACGTGCTCTACCACGGGTGGACTTGCCCGATCGCGGGGTGCAGCACGACGAGCTTCAATACCATGGCGCGAACGAATCTCGGCGGGTTCTATCCGTTCAACACGGGTGACAGCAATGCGTGCCGAGCGTGGAAGCTCGCCGCGACCGTCTGCACCACGATGCCGCTCGCGTACGCCGGCATGGAGAACTGGTCGTGCGCGGCGTCGGGTGGCTTCACCGATTTGCTGTTCGGCACGTACTGCGCGGTGCCCAACCAGTACTCGTGCTCGACTTGCCCTGGGGCCTGCAACGCAGCGTGCATCTACAACCCGCTGTCCCTGCGTGACTGCGCGGGCCGCGAGGCCGACCAGCCGTAGGCGGGGCTCACCACTCGGACCATTGCCCGGGCGCTTGCTGCCACACCGTCGCATCGGGGACGCCGGCGAACGCTCCGCCGAGCGCAGCCATCTCGCTCGGATCGCTGTAGTGCTCGCCCATGCCCTTGGCATCGCACCACACGTCGACACCGAGCAGCTCGAGCGGCGACGAGTCTCCGGGCGGATTCATCTTGATGAAGATCTCGTGCGACAACAAGCCACGCGCGCGCGCCGTTCGCTGTGCTTTCGTGTCTGCCGCACGAAAGATCTCGATGGCGGCATCCGGCGACTTGATCTCTCCGCGGATCATGCCGACGAAGCGCTCGTTCTTGCCCGCCGCGGCGGGCAGAGTGTACGAAAACGAGCCCTTCGCAGGCATCCACACCGTGGCGGTCCGAGAGGCAAACAACTTCGTGCCCTGCATCTGAACGTTTTCGTTGGCGAAGAAGTCCATCAGACCCTTTGGGTCCTGCCACCAGTCGATGAACAGCACTTCTCCCTCTTTGGCGCTCGATTGCGGACTCGGCGCCGGCGAATAGACCTTGTGACTGAGATCACCGAGTGCACGTGCGGCGGCGATGCCCGGCGCGGAGCCAGCGGTATCGTTGTGCAGGACGCGCAGCGCTTCGAGCGTGCTGGGGATGTACTTGCCGCGAACAGTGAGGAGAATGCCGGAAACGTTGGCGTGGCTCATGGATGCTCCTAGCCTAACTTCGTCACCGAAATTCGAGCTCGGCAAATCGGCAGGCTCATTCCGCGCGAATCCTGAATCACGTCGTCGCATCGATCTCGAAACCCGCGTGTAGTGCCGAACTCCCCCATTGTCCGATTGCATCGACTCGCGCGAGATGTTCGCGAGAGCGGCGATGTATCTGCGACAGACGACACGCGTTCACGAAGGCAAGCGGTACACGTACTGGCGG
>Ga0080064_1000349_pt1 | contig 131118 bp, 123 predicted proteins | sample Subgrocontami54m_FD_69260 | JGI IMG/M metagenome (GOLD analysis project Ga0080064, IMG submission 69260) | Subsurface groundwater microbial communities from S. Glens Falls, New York, USA - GMW46 contaminated, 5.4 m (SPADES assembly) (version 2) ...
CTTCCAGCACTGGGCAGGCGTCAGCCCCTATACATCCCCTTACGGGTTAGCAGAGACCTGTGTTTTTGTTAAACAGTCGCCTGGGCCAGCTCGCTGCGACCCTCGGGCGCTCACGGAGCAAGTCCGGTCACGCTCAAGGGTGCTCCTTCTCCCGAAGTTACGGAGCTAGATTGCCGAGTTCCTTAACGAGGGTTCTCTCGATCACCTCGGGGTACTTACCCCCACCTACCAGTGTCGGTTTACGGTACGGGCACGTGCGTCGCTAGCACCGAGGCTTTTCTCGCCGGCATAGACTCAGCAGAATCGCTTTGACCGAAGTCGCTGCTTTCCCCGAAGCCTCCGCTTAACCTGGCGGCGGATTTGCCTACCACCAGACGCCTACGCCCCAGGGACGGACCATGTCCAATGGGTCCGCTCCACCTATCTTCCCGGGTCACCCCTGTACCTTAAAACGCTACGCACGTGGTGCAGGAATACTAACCTGCTGTCCATCGCCTACGGCTTTCGCCCTCGGCTTAGGCCCGACTAACCCTACGCGGATAAACCTTCCGTAGGAAACCTTAGGTTTACGGTGTGGCGAATTCTCATCGCCATTACGCTACTCATGCCAACATTCTCACTTCCGTCCGCTCCAGCACGGGTCACCCCAATACCTTCACAGCTGAACGGAACGCTCCTCTACCACTGCCCTTGCGGACAGTCCACAGCTTCGGCGCCTGGCTTGAGCCCCGGTACATTGTCGGCGCAGAGCCACTCGACCAGTGAGCTATTACGCACTCTTTAAATGGTGGCTGCTTCTAAGCCAACATCCTGGTTGTTTCTGCAACTCAACATCCTTTGACACTTAGCCAGAACTTAGGGGCCTTAGCTGGTGGTCTGGGTTGTTTCCCTCTCGACCGCGAAACTTAGCTCCCGCGGACTCACTCCCGGACTTCTTCCAACGGCATTCGCAGTTTGATTGGGTTTGGTAGGCGATTAACCCCCTAGCCCATTCAGAGCTCTACCTCCGCTGGATAAAAACTTTCCGAGGCTGCACCTAAATGCATTTCGAGGAGAACCAGCTATCTCCGGGTTCGATTGGAATTTCTCCGCTATCCACAACTCATCCAATAACTTTGCAACGTTAGAAGGTTCGGGCCTCCACGAGATATCACTCCCGCTTCACCCTGGCCATGGATAGATCACCCGGTTTCGGGTCTACGTCCAGCGACTCAACGCCCTATTCAGACTCGCTTTCGCTCCGGCTCCACCAGTCTCCTGGCTTAACCTTGCCACTGAACGTAACTCGTAGGCTCATTCTTCAATAGGCACGCCGTCACACGCTCTTGTCGTGCTTCGACTGCTTGTAGGCACGCGGTTTCAGGGACTATTTCATTCCCCTCCCGGGGTGCTTTTCACCTTTCCCTCACGGTACTAGTTCACTATCGGTCATCACGAGTATTTAGCCTTAGACGGTGGTCCGCCTGAATTCCCACGGAATTTCACGTGTTCCGTGGTACTCACGAACTCCCGCGGGAGGCACCCATCGTTTCACGTACGGGACTCTCACCCTCTGTGGTGGCCCGTTCCAGGGTCCTTCTGTTACGACGGTGCTTGTTAACTCCCTGCAACCACGGCAGTGGTCACCGCGAGGTCGTATAACCCCACCTATGCATAGGCCTGCCGGCCGTTAGGTCATCGGTGGTTTGGGCTCTTCCGCGTTCGCTCGCCGCTACTGACGGAATACTTTCTTTTCCTCCAGGTACTTAGATGGTTCAGTTCCCTGGGTTCCCCCCATCGGATCTATGTGTTCGATCCGCGGTACCCGGACATGACTCCGGGTGAGTTGCCTCATTCGGGTATCCCCGGCTACGCCTGTTAGACGGCTGACCGAGGCTTATCGCAGTCTTGCCACGCCCTTCTTCGGCTCGTGATACCAAGGCATTCACCGCGCGCCCTTAGTAGCTTGACCTACACTAACTTCTTCACGCGATTGAAGTACTCAACGCATGTTGTTTGTTTCCCTTATTCAATTCGTAAGGTGCGCCGCACGCTGAGCCTCCCCGGCTCATAGCCGGGTCTCTACATGCGCCGGCTCTCACAGCCGACCGCTCGTTTCGATGCCGTCCATCGATGCGAGGGGTCCGATGTGTGTGCCGTGTTCTGCTGTGGAAACCATCATCGCGCGATGGCCAAAGAAATCGGCCTGATGCGCTCAGGCCGATCGAAGGTCTGTCATCAGGACGAGTTGCTATTCAATTGCGCGGTTCAGGTTCCTCATATGGCGTTGTACTCGTCTGTGCCTGCGTCCTCACATTGTCCGTTCGTCCGGCAGTGTACTGCCGCGTGGCGGATCCCCGCAAGCGGGGTGTTGGTGGAGCCGAGGAGGCTCGAACTCCTGACCCCCTCCTTGCAAAGGAGGTGCTCTCCCAACTGAGCTACGGCCCCGTTGCTGGGTTGTCGGTCTTCGGAGATTGGAGGTCGGAGGGGCATCTACCAACCTCCAACATCTAACATCTAACGACCAAGAATGGTGGGGCATTCTGGACTCGAACCAGAGACCTCAGTCTTATCAGGACTGCGCTCTAACCAGCTGAGCTAATGCCCCCTCGATCTGGTGTACCGGTCGCTGGTGGTCGGTCTCTGGTGAGCCCTGTCGTCCGGGCACCAGTCACCAGCGACCAGTGACCAGGCGACCAACGCCCTTAACCCTTGGATAGCGGTAAGAAACTGACGAATGAGGTTTCTTTTGTGCGCCGATTGGCCCCGGCGCGGGCTATCGGTAGGAGCTGTCGCCGAAGCGACAGGTGTACCGATTGACCTGGAAGTTCCGGACATCTCCACACGTCTAAGGTGTGGCGAGCCGGACGTGCTCCCTAGAAAGGAGGTGATCCAGCCGCAGCTTCCGCTACGGCTACCTTGTTACGACTTCGCTCCAGTTACCCCCCCCACCCTCGGCGCCTGCCTCCTTGCGGTTGGCGCAGCGACTTCAGGTGTTGGCGGCTTCCATAGCGTGACGGGCGGTGTGTACAAGGCCCGGGAACGTATTCACCGCAGTGTGCTGACCTGCGGTTACTAGCAACTCCGCCTTCATGCAGGCGAGTTTCAGCCTGCAATCTGAACTGGGGCCGGCTTTGTGGGATTAGCTCCAGATCGCTCTTTCGCAGCCCTCTGTACCGGCCATTGTAGCGTGTGTGTAGCCCAAGACGTAAGGGACGTGCTGACTTGACGTCATCCCCGCCTTCCTCTGAGTTTCTCTCAGCAGTCTCGCCAGAAAAATACAACTGGCAACAGGGGTTGCGCTCGTTGCGGGACTTAACCCAACACCTCACGGCACGAGCTGACGACAGCCATGCATCACCTGCACTAGCTCCCCGAAGGGTCCCTCACCTTTCGGTTCGGTACCACTAGCATGTCAAGCCTTGGTAAGGTTCTTCGCGTTGCGTCGAATTAAACCACACGCTCCGCTGCTTGTGCGGGCCCCCGTCAATTCCTTTGAGTTTTAGCCTTGCGGCCGTACTCCCCAGGCGGGGCACTTATTGCGTTAGCTTCGGCACGAAGGGGGTCAATACCCCTCACACCTAGTGCCCATCGTTTACAGCGTGGACTACCCGGGTATCTAATCCGGTTCGCTCCCCACGCTTTCGCGCCTCAGCGTCAGGTGGAGCCCAGTGAGCCGCCTTCGCCACTGGTGTTCCTCTGGATATCTACGCATTTCACCACTACACCCAGAATTCCACTCACCTCTGCTCTCCTCAAGTCCGCCAGTATCCGAAGACCCCTCCCAGTTGAGCCAGGAGATTTCACCTCGGACTTAACGAACCGCCTGCGCGCGCTTTACGCCCAATAAATCCGGACAACGCTTGCCACCTACGTATTACCGCGGCTGCTGGCACGTAGTTAGCCGTGGCTTATTCGCCGGGTACCGTCATTATCTTCCCCGGCAAAAGGGGTTTACGACCCAAGAGCCTTCATCCCCCACGCGGCGTTGCTGCGTCAGGCTTTCGCCCATTGCGCAAAATTCCCTGCTGCTGCCTCCCGTAGGAGTCTGGGCCGTGTCTCAGTCCCAGTGTGGCTGACCATCCTCTCAGACCAGCTACCGATCATCGCCTTGGTGCGCCGTTACCACACCAACTAGCTAATCGGCCGCACGCCCCTCCAGAAGCGCCTTTCGGCTTTGGTCATCCCCTTCCAAGGGGTGACCACATGCGGTATTAGCCAACCTTTCGGCTGGTTATTCCCCACTTCTGGACAGGTCACGTACGTGTTACTCACCCGTCCGCCACTAGGTTTCGGGCCGAAGCCCTAGCCTCGTTCGACTTGCATGCATAAGGCACGCCGCCAGCGTTTATCCTGAGCCAGGATCAAACTCTCCAAAAATTTCACTCACCGAAGTGAGTCAAGTACAACGGAGAACCCTCACCCGCACTTTCTTCTTACCGCTATCCAATTGTTAAGGTGCCGCGTGCCGCCTCGGCGGCACAGCGAGAGAGTCTAGCGCGGCGTCCCATACGTGTCAAACGCAGCGCGCCGACACGCACGGACCTTCCGGCCCACTCCCCATTCGACTTGGAAAAACTGCTGCGTCAGGTTAGCTTGCGTTCCGCACCGCTGGTGCGAGCCGGGCTCTTCTGTACGCCCGTCCGGCGTAGGAATGACCTCGCATTGCGAGGCCACCGGACTCTCGGGTCTCGCAGGACCCGTCGCTCTCGTTCGTCTTGCCTATACTACCGGCGCCCACGCGCCAAAGTCAAGGCGAAAGGCGCCGCCGCGCCCGAACGTGGTAGAGCGCGCCGGCCGCTGTCTCCGCCGCCGCGCCGAACGGCGTCCACAACACCTCGGCGCCGCACGCGATCACGGGTGCCGCATCGCGCTCGCGACGCGGCACCTTGCGGTCGACGTAGTAGTCCTGCAGTTTCTTGTGCCCGCTCATCCCCCGCGGCGCGATCCGGTCGCCCGGGCGACGCGCCCGTACCACCGCGCCCGCCGGCGCCACGAGCAGCGTGCCATCGCCCCCGCCGTCTGCGACCACCACCTCCAGCCCCCACGCCCCCGCCTCGCCTGCGAACGGCAACACGCGTTCGATGTCCGCCGCCGCCGCCGGTGCCCACGGCGCGCCGATCGACAGCACCACCACATCCGCATCCACCGTCGCCACGACGCCGCGCGGCAGTTCAAACGTGGAGCCGGTCGAGGCATCCGCCACGCCGCGCAGCATCTCGTAGTGCCGCCGCTCGATGTCGCGCGCGTCTCCCTGCAACGCCACCAGCGCCAGGCGGTACGCATACGGCGCCAGCGCCGGCGCCATCCGCCGCAGCGCCTCGCGCGACAGCCGCACCTCGCCCGGCTCCTCGCCGACGAGGGCCGGACGCGCCGCCGCCGCCATCGCGGCTGCGCTCTCGCGCGCTTCTTCCGCCAGTTCCACCAGCGCACGCCGCGCGTCCGGGCGCGCCCGCTCCATCGCCGGCAGCACGTCGCGCCGGATGCGATTCCGCAGGTGCGCGGGAGACTCGTTGCTGGGGTCATCTACGTACGGTAGCCCGCGCTCCGCGCAGTACGCGCGGGTCTCCTCGCGCGATACCGCGAGCAGCGGCCGCGCCAGCGGCGGCGCGCCCGCTTCGGCCACTTGCGGCCACGGGCTCTCCGCCGCCATGCCCGCCATGCCGTGCAACCCGGCGCCGCGCAGCAGGTGCATCACCACCGTCTCCGCCTGGTCATCCGACGTGTGGCCCGTGCAGACGGCCGCCGCCTCGGTGTCGAGCGCGGCCTCGCGCAGAAACGCGTATCGCGCCGCACGCGCCGCCGCCTCGCCCGGGCGCGGCGCGTCCCACGCGCCGGTGAGCAGCGGCAGCCCATAACGGTCGCACAACGCCCGCACCGCCGCCAGGTCACGCGCCGCGGCGGCCTCGTCCCGCAGTCGATGGTCGAAATGGGCGACGGCCGCCGTGGCGGCGCTCACGACTCCGGACTCGCACAGCAGCCCCACCATCGCCGCCGAATCAGCGCCACCCGACGCCGCCAGCAGCACGCGTCCGCCGCCGGCCAGCGCCGGTGTCCGCGCCGCGGCGTAGCGCCGCACCCGCTCCTCCAAATCTCGCATCCCGATCATGCTCCCCATCCTAACGCCTGCGCCGAGCGCCGTCGCCCGCGACAACAGATCTCGCTGCCTGCGCCGAGGCTAATCGCGGAGGGGGAGATTGCGAACGCTCCTGGCCGGCGGCTTCGTGCTCATCCTGCTCGGCAGCGGGCTCGCCGGCGGCTGGTTCGCGATGAACTACTACTACCCGGGCGGGGCGGGCACACCGGCGCACGCCGGGGCGCTGACCAACGGCCACCCGGAAGACTGCACCAACGTCAATTTCAACGTGCGACCGCGCTCCACCGAGACGCGCCGCATCGCGCTCGAGACGGGCGACCTCCTGCGCGGCACGTTCGAGGCAGACGGCGGGTTCGGGCGCGTCGACATCTTCATGCGGATCGTCTCACCGAACGGCGACGACATGGCCGCCTCGCCCAGGGCTGCGCACTACGACTTCACGCTGCCGGCCAAGTACCGCGGCGAGTACGCGCTCTTCTTCGACAATCGCTATTCGATGTACACCGCGAAATCGATCGGCCTCTACTACTGCATCGACCACGGACGCCCGCAGACCCCGGACGTCTTCCCGCCGGTACCCCAATAGCCCCAGGCGTTCCAACGAACCGCGTCCCAAAGCCGGTGCAGCCGCTCCGCGATTGCTGCCGCGTGTCTGTTGCCGGCTGATAGCCAACAGCTGACAGCTTCACCTAGACCCGCATCGTCGTGAGGTCGTCCGCGATGAGGATCCCGGCGTCCGCGATCGCCGCCGGCGCCGTGCCCGCGCCGATGTGCGTCAACACCATCTTCGTCTTCGCCGAGATGCGCGCCCGCAGGTCCAGTATGTTCTTCGGGTTCAGGTGGGGGCCGCACTGCTCGCCCCAGCACGAGCACTCGCACACGAACACGTCGCTCCCGTCGGCCAGCGGCACCAGCGCGTCGCACATCACGGTGTCGCCCGAGTAGGCCAGCGAGCCGTGCTCGCACGCCACGCGATACGCAAACGACTCCAGGTCCGGCACGTGCGTCACGCGCCGCGACGTGAACGTGCACCCCGCTGCCTCGCCGCTCTTGCCGTCCCCCGCCTCGATGAAGTGCAGCGCGTAGCCGCGGTCGCGCTTCCGGAACACGTTCGAGAATGCCATGTCCGTCAACGATTCGACGCGCTTCGTGATGCCTGGCGGCCCCACGATGGTCAGGTCCTTCGTGCGGGGCGCCAGTTCCGCGTACTCCAGGAAGAGGAACGGCAGTCCGAAGAAGTGGTCTGCGTGGAAGTGGCTGATGAAGACAACCTCGATGTCGCCGGGGTCCTTGCCGAGGCGCTTCAGGTGCGCGAGCAGCGTTGGCGGCGCATCGAATAGGTAGCGGTCGTTCACCAGGAACGAGCTCCAGTAGCGTGTAGGAGCGAAGGCGTTGCCGGTGCCAAGGAAGGTCAGCTCAAGGGACATATCAGACCGCGCGCTCCTCGCTCACTCTGCGGGCCTCGTCGATGCTGCCAGGGTCCCGGGCATCGCTCGCTCCTGCCTCGCGCCGGGCGGGGGTGCGTGACCGCGGAAGTTATAGCAGGGAGCGCGCGCCCGCGCGAGACGCCTCGCGTCCGTCCGGAGCGGCCTGTCAAATACGAAGAAGGGGACCGCCGTAGCGGTCCCCTTCCGTTCCGATTGCAGACGAATGCGCTAGTCGCAGACCGATGTCGGTGTCGGCGACAGCGTGTTCGTGGCCGTGGCCGTCGTCGTCGCCGTGTTCGTCGCCGTCGTCGTCGGCGTCGAAGTCGCGGTCGTCGTCGATACCGGCGTGTTGGTCGCATCGCAGACGTCTACGGAGTTGTTCGTGTCGGACTCGGGCAGAATGGGCACGTCATCCACCAGGCCGTCCACATAGACGTCCACGTGGTCGACGGTCGTCGTCGAGTCCGGCACCGTGAGCGTGATCGAGAAGGTGTCGGTGTCGTCCTCGTCCAGGTTCGAAAGCGACTCGTCCTTGCCGACAATCACCACGTTGTCATCGTCGGTGTAGACGACGATGCACACGGTGGGATCCTTCAGCGTCGAGCTGTCGTTGTTCTTGACCTTCCCGGCGACCACCAGGTCAGTGTCTTCCCTGCGTCCCACCTGGAGGTTCGAGATCGTCAGGTCGCCCGTCTCCGCCGTACCAATCTTCAGCGTGCCGTCGAAGACGATGCGCGCCAGGCCCACCGTCGTGAGCGATGCCGACTTGCTGCTCTTGGCGGAGAAGAAATCGGCGCCGCCGTTCGGCAGTGTCCGCAGGCACGTGGTCGCAGTCTTCGTCTCCAGGACCGCTCCACTCGAGTCGAGGAACGCGACGATGACGCTGTGCTGCAGCAGGTTCGCGCCGCTGTCGTTGTGCACCTCGCCGGCGAAGACGTCATTGCTGCCGATCTTCGTCAGCGAGATGTGCGTGATGGTGCAGGTGCCGGCAAAGGCCGCGAGGCCCATCAGCAGGAATCCTGCAATGAGAAGCTTCTTCTTCAAGTCCTGTACCTCCTTGCATGCCGGGGCGCGTCGCCCCTCCGTTCGATACCAGTCGGTCTCTAAAACGCTCGATCGCGCCAAAAGGTTAACCACCGCTTCGAGAATGCCGGCCGCGCTTCGGCCGTTAGCTCAGCGACGCGACGAACCGGGCGATGTCGATGAGCGCACGCTCGTGCGTGCCCTCACCGATCTTGACGCCGTCCTCGTTGATGACTTCCACGCCGAAGGTGTACCGGCGGCCGTTCAATTCGTTCAGCACGACGCGCGCCGTCACCTGCTTTCCGATGGGTGTGGGCGCCATGTGCTTCACGTCGACCCGGTACCCCACCGACTGCTCCCCCTCATCGACGTAGCGCGTGATCAGCCGCACGCAGGTCCCCTCGATCAGCTGGATCATCGATGGCGTGGAGTACATCGACGGTACGTTCGGCCCCAGATGCGTGATGCCCATCTCCGGCGTCGTGGTGATGGTCATCTCGTCAGAGATGCCGGGGGCGAACTCTGCTTTCAACGGCCGCTCCTTTCTGCACCCTGCCCGCCGGCTATCCTAGCACACGCCGATCTACCCTCACACCCCCCGGCCGGTAGGCCCGCGCCACCCCGGATTCGGCGCCAGTTTGCGAACTAAGTCGTGTGTTAAGATCGATCCCGGAGCAGCTATGGCGAGAATCCGCATCCTGCCGCTCGACGTCGAAATCGAAGCCGGCGACGATGCGACGGTCATGGCCGCCGCGCAAGCCGAAGGCTACTACTGGCCCACCACCTGCGGCGGCGAAGGCCGCTGCACGACCTGCGCCTGCGACATCATCGATGGCGCCGCCGCCCTCTCGCCTATGGGCCGCGGCGAAGAGCGCACGCTCGTCGCCGAGCGCGGCCCTGCCGTCCTGGGCTCATCCGTGCGGCTGGCCTGCCAGGCCCGCATCCGTGGCGAAGGCGCGGTCACCGTGCGCAAGCCCGGCGTGCGCCCGCCCGAAGCTGACACATAACGCGGATCCCGGTATAACGTGGCCCGGAGGATCGGCACATGGCCTACGTCATCACGGAACCCTGCATCGGCACCAAGGACGCTTCCTGCGTCGACGTGTGCCCCGTCGACTGCATCTACACGCGCGAAGACGACCCGCAGTACTACATCGACCCCGACACCTGCATCGACTGCGCCGCATGCGAGTCCGTCTGCCCCGTGAACGCCATCGTCTACGAAGAGGACGTTCCCCCCGAATGGAAGCAGTACATCGAGATCAATCGCGCCTTCTTCAAGGACGTCCCCCCCGACCAGCGCATCTTCCGCCCCCGCACAGAGCGCACGAGTTCGTAGGCAGTTCACAGTCTTCAGTTCACAGTGGACAGTTTGCAGTTCCAGCGCGGGTGAGGCGACACGCCGCCAGCTGCGGTTGATACCCCGGTTCGCGGCCAACCGTGAACTGTGAACTGCAAACTGTGAACTAACAACTGTTGCCACCTGATCCCGACCCGTGTAGAGTGCGCTCGGTGGCGGGTGTCGGTTGGAGGGCTGCCCAGAGGGTGTCCAGGCTACCGCATCCCCCCCTGCTGCCGATCGTCCTCGCCGCGGCCCTGCTCGCGGGCGGCTACCTGGCCCTGACGACCACGCGCTACGTCATCCACAACTACCAGCTGCACCAGGACAAAGCGGAGATCAGGCGCGAAATCGCCCAGCTCGATCGCGACCACGAGCAGCTCGTCGCCGTGCGCGACTACCTCAAGTCCGACGAATACATCGAGGACGTCGCCCGCCGCATCCTCGGCCTCGTGCGCCCCGGCGAGACGCTGGTCGTCGTCTCCAGCAGCGAGACCGCTCCGCCGCCCGCATCGACGCCGGAACCGCAATACACCCCCGGCGCCGAGTGGTGGAAAGCCCTCTTCGCCCCGCCATCCTCCCCGGTCCCGACGCCCGCTCCGTAGAGGAAGGTCTTAGCCGTCAGCTATCAGCCCTGAGCATCCTGGTCACGTTAGGCGCCACTGGGTCCGGATGCCGTCCTTTGCTGTTTGGTGTTTGCTGTCGTGATGCCCGCTACGTCGCCGGGAATCCCGCCCTGACCTGCTGCATGCTCACGTACCGCCCGCCGCCGATCACGATGTGGTCCAGCAGGTCGATGTCCATCAACTTCGCCGCTTCGCGCAGCGACTTCGTCATCGCCACGTCGGGCGCCGACGGCGCCGGGTCGCCCGAAGGGTGATTGTGCAGCAGGACGATCGCCGCGGCCTTCACGCGCACCGCCTCGCTCAGCAGTTCGCCGATCCGCACGTTCGTCGTGTGCACGCTGCCGACGTACACCGTCGGAATGCCGAGCACGCGGTTGCGCGCGTCGAGCAGCATCACGCGGACGTGCTCCTCCTGCAGGAGCGACATCTCCGCCAGCACCAGGTTGGCGATATCGTCCGGCGTCCGCACCATCGGCCGGCTGTCGGGCGCGAAGGCCGCGAGCCGCACCCCCAGTTCCAACGCTGCCTTGATCTGCGCCGCCTTCGCCTCGCCGATGCCCTTCTCGCTGCACAACTCCATGAACGCGGAGTTCCGCAGCCCTGGCAACCCCTCGAAGCGCTTGAGCAAGCTGTGCGCCTGCGCCAGCGCGCTCTGCTTCGCCGAGCCTGTGCGCAGGACGATCGCCAGCAACTCCGCGACCGACAGCGCCGCCGGGCCGGCGTCGCGCAGCCGCTCGCGCGGGCGCTCCGTCTCCGGCAGGTCGCGAATCAGCGTATACGGCACACGCCCATCCTCATCCATAGAGCACGAGGCTAACAGGCTTCACCCCCGATTGGAAGCGCCCTCCCGCCGAGGTCGCGCCATGCCTTCCAACCTCCACCTTCCAACCTCCATCTATACTCCCCACATGCAGGCGATCGTGTCCGCCGTCGATGACCCGCACCGCGAGCTGATCGAGAACATCTGGGGAGGCCTCAAGGCCGTCTTCGGCTTCAAACAGCTGGCCGGCGCCACCGCGCCCCATTTCATCTACCAGTCCGCCGAGCGGTACGACCCGGACCTGACGGATGCCGTGCTCAGTCGCATCGCCTCCGCCACGCCCGCGTTCACCATCACGACGGGCGCGGTCGGCGTGCTGCGGGGGCCGCGCTGCGTGCTCTACCTGCCCGTGCTCGCCGGCGACGCCCTCGACTGCCTCCACTCCGCGCTCTGGCAGGCTGTCGCCCCGCTGGGCGCCGGCGTGCGGCAGGCGTACGCGGCCGAGACGTGGGCGCCGCACATCACGCTCGCCGTTAGCCCCATCGACGACGCGCAGATGCCGCGCGTCCTCCGCTTTCTCGAAGCACGCGACACGCGATGGACCCTGCCCGTCACAAACCTCTGCTTCGTGCCCGACACGTCATCGAACACGGTGCCGTGGCAGCGTTACCCGCTCGCTACCGCCGGCTGACGCTGCACCTTGCACCAGCCCGTGCGACAATAGTGCCGATGCGCCTCCACCGGATCGCCCTCGCCGTCGCCACCATCGCCTCGCTCGCCGCGGCTTACGCGTGCGGCGGCGGCGGCACGCCCGCCGCGCTCATCATCTACGAAGCGAACACCGAGGGCGTCGTCAACATCTTCACGATCGACCCCGCGACCGCCGCATCGAAGCAGATCACCCACGGCGACGCGTTCGACGGCAACCCCGCGTGGTCGCCGGACCGCAAACACATCATCTTCTCGTCCAACCGCGACCAGGAAGACGTCCGCATGAACGAGATCCTGGTGATGGACGCGGACGGCGGCAACGTGCGCAACCTGACCAACACGGAGAAGGGGTCGGAGTGGAGCCCGAAGTACTCGCCCGATGGCACGCGCATCTCCTACGCCGTCGCTGGCGGCGATGGCACGTACTACCTCGGCCTGATGGACGCCGGCGGCTCGAATCCGCAGAAGGTCGCGGGACCCTACCGCTTCGTCGAGTTCCCCTCGTGGACGCGCGACGGCCGCGAGGTCTTCTTCTCCGCGATCGCGCTGGAGAGCAACGACGTCGACATCTACTCGATCGACGTCGCCACGAAGGAAGTGCGAACGCGCATCTCCACCCCGGCCGCCGATCTCTGCCCCCACTTCACGCACGACGGCAAGAGCATGACCTACGCGACGGTCGACCCGGCGCAGGGCTACGGCGGCAACGTCGACGTCTTCCGCCACGACCTCGCGTCCGACGATACGACGGCGGCCAGCGACGAGCGCATCACCGACGCCGACGGCAGCGACGACTACGCCAACCCGTCGCCCGACGACAAGAGCTTCGTCTTCATCACCAACCGCGACGGCAACTTCGAGATGTACCTCATGGACGCCGACGGCTCGAACCCCCGCCGCCTCACCAACACCCCCGACACGCGCGAAAACGTGCCGGATTGGTGAGGAAGCTATCAGCTCTCAGCTATCAGCCGTCAGCACTCCCCAGACGATCAGCTCGCACCACGACACTGCAACGGCGCCTCCCTGCGGGCGGCGAAGCGACGCCGACGGCCTCGCTTGAGACTCGCCGTAGCGACTGGGGCGCGGGTCGCCGGGGGCCGCAGCATGGCCAACAACTGAGCGCTGAGAGCTGACTGCTGATAGCTGACGGCTCCCCCCGTCAGCTATCCTCCCCGCATGGAGCTAATCCCCGCCATCGACATCCGCGGCGGCCAGTGCGTCCGCCTCGTGCAGGGCGACTACGCGCGCGAAACCGTCTTCAGCGACGACCCGGTGGCCATGGCGCGCCAGTGGGCCTCGCAGGGCGCCGCCCGCATCCACGTCGTCGACCTCGATGCCGCGAAGGAAGGCCGCCCCGTCAACGACGCCATCATCCGCCGCATCGTCGATGGCTGCGGCGTGCCCGTGCAGGTCGCGGGCGGCGTGCGCGATGCCGCTGCGGTCGACCGCTGGGCCGGCGCCGGCGCGGCGCGCATCGTCATCGGCACGCTCGCCGTCGAGCAGCCGGACGCGGTCGAGGCGGCGGTGCGCAAGCACGGCGACAGGATCGCCGTCGCCGTCGACGTGCGCGGCGGCAAGCCCGCCGTCAAGGGCTGGCTCGAAACCGCGGACTCCACCGCCGAGGACTTCGTGCGCGACATGGCCATGCGCGACGTGCGCCACTTCATCTACACCGACATCAGCCGCGACGGCATGATGCAGCACCTCGATTACGCCGCTCTCCGCGGCATGCTCGGCGTGCTCGCGGACACCGGCACGCCCGCGACGCTGATCTACTCCGGCGGCGTCACGTCGATCGAAGACATCATCGCGCTCAACGAGTACGGCATCGAGGGCGCGATCGTCGGGCGCGCGCTCTACGACGGCCGCATCGACCTGCGCGAAGCGCTGCAGGCGCTCGTCACGGGCAACGGCACCGGCTGACACTTCCGGATTTCTTGCCGCTTCGGTGGCGCAGGTTCGCAGCCTCGCGCGCGCGTCGAAATGTCACGCCGATTTCACGGGAGATGCGGAAATTCCTGAAGCACCGGCGGTATACTGGGGCTCCTCCGCCTCCCGGAGACGCAGAGACGAGGCCGGCCACGCTGCCCGGCGCGGCGACATCTCCCGGGGGCATCACGAGAAATAGCCGAGCACGCCTTTCGCCCGCACCGGGAGGTATCAGATGGCCGTCCACGATCCCACCGCCGCCAACGTCAGTCTGTGGGTCCGCTTCTTCGAGGAAGAGTGGGCCGCCGCTGGCGATGCAGCCCCGCAGCCGTACCTCGTGCGCGCCGTCGCCGCGGCTGTCGCAGGTTGGCTCAGCGTCGTCGTCGCTCCGCAAATCGCGCAGATCTACGACGAGAACCGCACGCTGGTCGATGGCTTCATCACCGCACCCGGCGAGTCGACCGAACGCGTCGCCGTTCCGCCCGCCTACCGCCGCGGCTACGACGCGGTGGCCAGCCGAGCGGCGCGCAGCCACGCACACGGCGCAACGGCACTCGCCTTCAGCGGCTCGCGATAAACAGCAGCGTCGGCAGCAGCAACGACAGAGCCAGCAGCAGCGACATGATCACGACGACGGGCGGCGGCGGCGGCCAGAAGCGGCGCCGCTCGGCGTCCCACGAGTACCCGTGCGCCTCTGAAAGGTCGTAGTCCGGATCGCCCGGCGCGATCTCGTCGTCTTCGGGCTCCGGCGGCACGTCCCATTCATTCGGCATCGTCAGCGGCCCCGCCCGGCGCTCATCTACGTCAGCGCGCGGCGGAACAGCGCGAGCGCATGCTCCCACGCGTCCTTCGCCGCCTCCGGCCGGTAGCTCGGCTTTGTGTCGTTGAAGAAGGAGTGCGGTGCGCCCTGGTACACCTTCACCACGGCGTTCCGCCCGGTCGATTTCAGAGTTTGTTCGAACGCCTCCACGCGGTCCAGCGCGATGCCGGCGTCGTCGGCGCCGAACGCGCAAAACAACTCCGCCTGGATCTTCGCGATCTCCTCCGGCCCCGGCTGGAGCCCGGCGTAAAACGGCGCCGCCGCCGCGATGTCGCTCGTCGCGGCCGCCAGCGCCAGCGTCAGGCTGCCGCCCATGCAGAAGCCTACGCACCCGAGCTTTTTCGGAGAGACCTCGGGCATCCCCCGCAGGTGACGGACGGCGCCCAGCAAGTCCTTCAGCGCCTGCTCGCGGTTCATGTTCATCGCCAGCTTGCGCGCCTCGTCCGGCTCCGTCGCAAAGCTGCCGTGATACAGGTCGGGCGCCAGCGCCACGAATCCCTCGCGCGCAAACCGCTCGGCGATGTCCCTGATGTGCCCATCGAGGCCCCACCACTCCTGGATCACGATCACGCCCGGATGCGTCGCGCCATCGTCCGGCCGCGTCAGGTACCCCATGCCGTTCACGCCATTCGCCGGGTACTCGATCGAAAACGTCTTGATGTCAGCCATGCATCCCTCTCCAGCAACCGCGCGTGCAATCGCCAGCCTCTAGTCCCTAAACCCTAATCCCTAGTCCCTAACCACGTCCCCCCGGAACTCCTCGTAGCACCGCCGCACGTTCAGGGCCAGCCGCTCGCTCTCGTTCCAGCCGGCGTACTCGCCCAGGTCGACGCCACGCGCCGCTTCCTCGATGGACACGCCCGCATCGAAGGCGCGCCGCGATGCCGCGTGCACCAGTTCCAGGTACTCCACCATCTTCCGCAGTTCATCCTTCGACCCGATCGGGCCGTGCCCCGGCACGATCACGTCCGCATCCACCTCGGCGATGACGCGCCGGCCGATGCTGATCCAGTTGCCGATGTGTCCCTCGAACGCCAGCGGCGTCACGAAGAAGAACCCGACGTCACCGGCAAACAACAGCCTCTCGTCCGGCAGGTGCACCATCACGTCGCCGCGCGTGTGGCCGGTACCGAAGTGGAGCAGCCGCAGCCGACGCTCGCCGGCCGTCAGCTCCAGCACGCCGCCCTCGAACGTCACGTCGGGCAGCCGTTCCGTCGCTCCGGCCAGGTCTTCGATGAAATGCGGCGCCATGCGCTTCACGATCTCGACCACGCCGAACCCGACGCGCTCCATCTCCGCCTTCGCGCGTGCGTGCGCCACGATCTGCGTCTCGCGCGGGAACGAGGCGTTGCCGCCGGTGTGGTCGATGTGGTGGTGCGTGCTGAGCAGCCGCGCGATCGGCCGGCTGCTGACGCGCGCCGCCTCATCGAGCAACGCTCGCGCCATCACCGGCGTGAACAGCGCGTCGATCGCCGTCACGCCCTCGCGGCCGTCCACCAGCCCCGCGTTGGCGATGCAGAACGCGCCCGTCGCCTGCACGTACGCGAACACTCCAGGCGCAAGTTCAGTTGTTCCGGTCTGCCATTCTCTATGCGCTGCCATCGCGGACTACCGGCTCAGCGCCGCCCGCACCGACTCCCGCACGTCGCGCAGCCGGAACGGCTTGGACAGCACGGCGTTGTCGACGCCCTGCAGGAACCGGCGCGTCTCGGGCGCCACGGTGTCGCCGGTGATGAAGATCACGCGGCGCGCGAGCGGATTCGCCTGGTCGCTGAGCTGCTTGTAGAGGTCGGGCCCACCCATCACCGGCATCTTGATGTCGGAGATGATCAGGTCGAACTGCTCCCGCGCCACGCGGTCGAGCGCCTCGCGGCCGTTGTTCGCGACCTGCACGTCGTGGCCGTCCATCTCCAGCACACCCGTCAGCAGTTGCTGGATGCTCTGCTCGTCATCGACCACCAGGATCCGCCGCCGCTCGATGGCTTCTGCCGCGGCCGGCTCCGGCGTCCGCCGCTCAGCCGGCGCTGTCCCCGCCACGATCGGCAGTTCGATGACAAACGTCGTCCCCCGCCCGAGCTCGCTGTCGGCCCAGATGCGCCCTCCGTGGTCTTCGATGATGCCGTAGCTGATGGTCAACCCCAGCCCCGTGCCCTCGCCCGCTTCCTTCGTGGTGAAGAACGGGTCGAAGATGCGCCGGATCGTCTCCGCGCTCATGCCCGGACCGCTGTCCTGGAACGCCACGACCACCTGCCCGTCTGCCGAGCTCGACCGGATCCGCAGCGTGCCCTCCTCGCCGCCTTCGCTGCGCATCGCCTGCTCCGCGTTGATGATGATGTTGAGGAACACCTGCTGGAGCTGGTTGGTATCGACCATCGTCTCCGGCAACGCCGGGTCCAGGCCCAGGTCCGTGTTGATGTTGCGCACCCGCAGGTCGTAGTTGCGCAGCTCCAGCACCCGCTCGATCAGCGTGTTGACGTTCGCCGGCTCCTTCTGCGCCCTGCGCCGCCGCGCGAAGGTCAGCAGGTTCGACACGATCTTCGAGGCGCGCTCCGCCTCCTGATAGATCGTCTCCACCTGGCGCCGCGCCACATCCTCCAGTTCGCGCAGCAGCAACAACTGCGCGAAGCCCATGATGCCGGTGAGCGGGTTATTCAGCTCGTGCGCGACGCCGGACACCAGTTGCCCGACGCTGGACATCTTCTCAGACTGCAGCAGCCGCTCCTGCACGAGCCGCGTCTGCCCGCGTTGCGCGTCCAGCCGTTCGATCGCCTTCGACACGTCGCTCGCCATCGAGAAGTACAAAGCGCGCTGCCCCGGGCCCAGCGCCCTCGGCACGCTGATCCGCAGCATCCCCATCACCGCGCCACCGACGACGAGCGGCGCGTCTTCGTACGACTCCGGTTCTTCGATGGCGCGCACCGACATGCGGCCGAGCGGGATGACCGCCGGCTCGTCGCTCGCCCACGCCGCGTGATCCGCACCTGCGAGTTCGACGAACGCCGCAAGCGCCTGCACGTGCACGCCCTCCGTCACGGGCGCCGACAGCGGCCCGGTGGTGAAGACCGGCACGACGTGGCGGTTGTCTTCGCAGATCACGGCGACGGCGAGGTCAAAGCCGAGGGTGGGGCGGATCGCCTCCAGCACCAGCGTCAGCAGGTCGACCGCGCCGAAGGGACGGCCGGATGCGTCTTTGTCCTGCGCGGCCTGGGACGATGTAAGCATCATAGCCTCGCGCGATTATACAGCCCGCGATCTCCGGCGACTATCGCGGGACCCCCTTACGCCGGGTAGCGCGGTCCCGGACCCTCCGCCTCCAACCTCCAACGCCCAACCCCAGCCCCCAACCCCCTAAGGACGCGCCCCCCCGTGAATGGGGGTTCGCCGCGCGCCTCTCACGGGCGCCGCCGCATGCCAGCCCGGACTCCAAGACTCAATACTGACTCCCTCAGGCAGATGCCAATACGCAGGTGGGGTGTTCTGGAGGACTTGATGCCGGTAGCGCCGCGCTCCGACAAGGCACGCGAGGATGATCCGAACCACCAGGTCCCGGCTGAGGCGGCCACTGAAGATGAAGAGGATCTGTTCTCCGAAGAGCATCTGACCAAGACCATCAAGGACTACATGCCGCTCGTCCGCCACGCCGTCAACCGCATCGCGGTCGGCAGCACGAACGGCGGCATCCTCCAGTACGAGGACATGGTCTCTTACGGCGTCCAGGGGCTCATTGAGGCCTACTACGCCTTCGATCCGGACAAGGGCGCCAAGTTCTCGACCTACGCCCTGCCCCGCATCCGCGGCTCAATCCTCGATGCCATCCGCGCCACGCACCCCCTGCCACGCTCGCTGCAGAAGTTCGGCAGCGACCTCGAAAAGGCGACCGCCGCGCTGCACGTTACGCTCAACCGCGCTCCAACGCGCGATGAGCTCGCCCAGTACATGGGCGTCGAGCCGGCGGACTTCATGGCGTCGCTGCGCACCAGCAGCGTGCGCGTCGTCTCGCTCGATTCGCTGGCCGACACCGCCGCCAATGGCAACAGCGAGAAGCTCTGGGAGATGGCCGACGACGACCCCAACATCGATCCCGACGCCGTCGCCGAGGAGACGATGGTGCGCGCCCGGCTCGCCCATGCCGTCGAACTGCTGCCCGATCGAGAGCGCATGATCGTGCGCCTCTACTACATGAAGTCGCAATCCCTGAAGAGCATCGGCGCCGCGCTCGGGATCTCCGAGTCGCGCGCGTCGCAACTGCGCCACCGTGCTATCCGGCGCCTGCGCACCGTGCTCACGCAGGAGCTGCAGGACGCCGCCTGATGACGCACGCCGCGAAGCCGCCCCTCACGAACATCATCGTCGCCGGCGACGGCCCCGACGCCGATGTCTGGGCGCGCGCTCTGCGTGGCATCGAAGGCGTGGAGATCCAGCGCCTCACCGGCGCCAGCGAAGACGAACTCCTCGAAGGTCTCTCGCGCGACGATATCCACGCCGTGGCGCTCGTCCCACCCGCCCTGGACCTTCCAGGCGTCATCAAGCGCGCGGTCATGACCGGACGCCACGTGCTCGTCACCGGCGCCGTCGCGCTCAGCTCGAAGCAACTGCTCGCGCTCGACGACCTGGCGCACCGCCGCCAGCGCGTCATCCTGTTCGACGACGGCTGCCTGGCCGATGAGCGGCTCGCGTTCGTGCGCAAGATGACCGGCGGACCGCACGCGCTCTGGCGACCGCGCTACATCCGCTCCCTGCGCACCGGCGTGCATGGACGCGCCACGCTCGACGACCTCGCCGTCGCCGACATCGGCGTCGCGCTGTCGGTCGCCGGCGGCATGCCGTCGCTGGTCAGCGCCCTCGCGCCTCGCGCCGATGACGAGAGCGGCTCCGCGGACGTCGCCATGGTTACCATGTCGTTCGACGGCGGCCTGGCGGCCCGGGTCGATGTCAGCTTCATCGAACCGGGACTGCGGCAGGAGATCGTCATCGCCTGCGATGGACGCTCCGTGGTGCTCGACGCGCTCGACTCCCGGGCGCCCCTCCGGATCGAGGCCAGCGCCCGCCATCGTGGCCCAAAGCGCGAGGGCCAGTGGGCGGAAACGGTCAGCGAGCACCCGCTCGGTGACACTGGCGATCGCCTCCCGCGAGCCGCCGAGATGTTCGTCAGCGCCGTCCGCGGCGGCACGTTCGCAGCGACGAACGCCCGCGCACTCGCGTCCGCCGCGCTCGTCTGGGAGACCGCCCGCGCGTCGATGACGCGCAATGGCGAGGCGCTGCCGCTCGCGCCTGCGAGCCCGCTGGCGCGCGCCAACCGCCCGACGCTGCAACTGATCGAGGGCGGCGGTCACCGCGTCGAGTCCGCCAGCGTCCCCGAGCTCACACTCGTCGGCCGCCGCGAGCCCGCCTGAATCACGAACTCCCGGACAAAACGAGAGCCGCCCCCCGGTGGGGCGGCTCACCTGTTTCAACTTCCTGCGGTCTTATGCCGATGCGGCGGACGGACCGTTCCCGTTCCGTTCCTTCTTCTCGAACGGCTGGTTCTCTTCGCCCTCGTGCCACAGCTCCTGGCGCAGCACCGTCACCTCGCCCGGCGCGCTGATACCGATCTTCACGCGGTCGCGCTCGACGCCGAGCACGCGCACGAGGATGTTGCCTGAGATGACGATCCCCTGGTCAACTTTGCGGGTCAGAATAAGCATCGCCTGCGTCTCCTTCGCATCTGCGAGCTGCCGCCGGATGGGACGAAGTGCGCGATCCCGCGCCAGCGGCTTCGATACTCATGTATCGGCAGCGGCGGCGCGCGACTGTCGCACGGAGCGCGGAAGCGGCCAGAGAGGGGGGTGGGCACCCAGCCGGGCGCGTGCGCACGTCGGGCTTCCCCTTACGCGATCCGGCTCGGTCTGATGAAACCGCCGGCGCCCGCGCCGCCGGAGGCGGCGCGGTTGGACTAATGGGGGGTGGTGGGCCCGGCAGGATTTGAACCTGCGCGCCTCCGGTTATGAGCCGGGTGCTCTGCCGCTGAGCTACGGGCCCTCGCCGCTGATTCTAACAGCCCACAGCCCCATGCCGGACGCGGACCCCGCCCCGGCGCCCGATTGACACGATGCCCCGCCGCGCAGAGAATGAACCACATTCAGCAAGGAGTACCTCCCGTGCCCGGCACGCCCGTCCTCGACCGATCCCAGCGCGCGGAGCTCGCCAGGGCCGCGCGCCGCGAGGAGATCCTTTCGGCGGCCCGCCGCGTCTTCGCCGCGCGCGGCTTCCGCGGCACGACGATCGCGGACATCGCCGAGGACGCGCAGATTGCCCTCGGCACGATCTACCTCTACTTCCCGTCCAAGGAGTCCGTCTTCGCCGCGCTCAACCAGCGTTTCCAGGAGATCCTCACCGAAGCCCTGACGGACGTCCCGGCCGCGCTGTCGCTCGACGAGACGGTGCGGTTGCGCGTCGACAACGTCTTCGCCGTCTGCGGCGAGAACCGCGACCTCGTCCGCCTCGTCGTGCTCAACACTGACCCCGGCAGCGACGTCGCGCAACGCATTCGCACCGCCGATGACGCCCGCGCTCGGCCCCTGGTGCGCGCGCTCGAACAGGCGATGGAGCGCGACCTGATTCGGCAAGCCGACCCCTGCACCGTCACCCGCCTGATCACCGGCCTGGTCTCCTTCGCGGTGTACCAGACGTTCGTCGTGTCCGATGGCAAGGACGCGCACAAGTACCGCCAGGCGTGCGCGGATATGATCGCCGCCTACCTGGCGCCGGTGCATCAAGCCTGAGCTGATGGCAGCGGGACGCCGGGTCCCGGGGAACCAGTCGAGGACGACGATGGACCGCCTCTCCAGCAGCGAACGCAGCGCCGAACGGCCGCCCCGTGCCGTGAGCGCGGCGTGGCTCGCCGAGTCCGTCACGTGGTTTGCCGCCGCGGTCACCGGCATGGCCGTCGTCTTCCTCGGTCTTGCGATCGATGCGTACCGGCACAATCACGGCGCGAACGAAGAGTCGCTCCTCAGCCTGGGCAATCCCGGTCACCTGGTGGCGGGCATCGGCCTCGCCATCACCACGATCGCCGTGCTCGCAGGGTTCAGCGTCGCCGCGTTGAAGGGCGCGCCGTCGGCTGGCCATGCCATCCGCCGGTTCGTGCCGGTCACAGCGGCGTGGGTCGCGCTCACCGCCATGGCCGTGGGCTCGCTGACGTACATCGGCGCCTCCGGCGTCACCGTCGGCCACAGCCACGAGAGCACCGTCGCCGGTGCGGTCACGCACAACAACGATGACGCGGGCGGCGTCGCTCGCGCGCTCGACAGCGCGGGCATCGACGCCGGTGGCGGCGGCACCGCCGCCGTTTCGCACGACGTGCCCGGCGCGCTCAACCAGGGCGTGAGCGCCAACGGAGACCACGTCCATGACCACGGACAGCAGCCGACCTTCGTCCAGATCGACACCATGAGCGCCGAGAAGCTGCTGCCGCTGTTCCCCGCCGGCACCGTCAGCGCGAGCGACCTGCCGCTGCTCAAGGAGCAGCTCCAGCAGGTGCGCCAGGTGGCGATCGATATCCCGAACGTCGAAGCCGCGACGGCAGCCGGCTACGTCAACACCACCAGCGACGTGCCGTTCATGGGCGAGCACTACCTCAACTTCGACCTGGTCAGGAAGGGCGTGTTCGACCCGGCCCACCCGCAGGGTCTCCTCTTCAGCAAGCTCGGCCCGCACGGCGAAGAGCGGCTCGTCGGCATCTGGTTCCTGCTGGTACCCGGCATCAACGGCGTCACGCGCGAAACCCAGCCGGCCGGCTTCGCCGGCGACCTGGACCTCTGGCACGCGCACGTCGGCCTCTGCCTCGTCGGGTTCTCCGGCGCCAGCGAGGGCGAGACGAGCGAGAGTTGCACGGCCAAGGGCGGCAAGTTCACGCCGGACCTGCGCTGGATGATGCACGCCTGGGTCGCACCGGCACAGGAGAACCCGGCCGGCGTCTTCGCCTACCTCAACAACGACCTGTTCGAGAAGCAGCAGGCCGCTTCGAAGGTCGCCGCCCCCACCGGCAATGTGCGATAGCTGGTCGTAGGGTCGCTGGTTGCTGGTCACTGGTGGGCGCGCCTTCGCGTCGCGTTAGCGCGGCGCAGCGGCATACGCTACGCTGCCGTCGTTATCGAGTGTGCGCGCGCCGCCGTCCGCAAACACCTGACCCCGGCTGCGCGCTTTTCCATTTGACCGAATGATTCGCGACGACCTTGCGGCAATGATCGAAGCGGCGGCGCAGTCCGCGATGGCGGCCGGCGAGCTGCCCCAGGTCGTCCTGCCCGAAATCGTCATCGAGCGACCCGGACGCCCCGAGCATGGCGACTACGCCACCAACCTGCCGCTGCGCCTGGCCCGCACGGCCCGCGCCAACCCACTCGACCTCGCCAAGGCGCTCGCCGCGCGCATCCCGCTCACCGGCGCCATCAGCGCCGCCGAGGCCGCACCCCCTGGCTTCATCAACTTCCGTCTGTCCGAAGCGTGGCTGGCACGCCAGGTCGATGAGATCGCCGCCGCCGGTCCGGCGTTCGGGAACATCGCGATCGGCGGCGGGGAGAAGGTGCAGGTCGAGTTCGTCAGCGCCAACCCCACCGGCCCGCTCACCGCCGGCAACGGCCGCGGCGCCGCGATCGGCAGCGTGCTCGCGTCCGTGCTCGAAGCCGCCGGCTACGACGTCGAGCGCGAGTATCTGGTGAACGATGCCGGCACGCAAACCGAGGTCTTCGGCCGCACGCTCATCGCCCGCTACCTGCAACTCTTCGGCAGGGAGATCGAGATCCCCGCCGACGGCTACCCCGGCGAGTACATGATCGACCTGGCGAAGCAGCTCCGCGAAGAGTTCGGCGACCGCTTCCTCGACGCCGCGATCGACGCCCCGCCGGCGGAGATGGTGCTCCGCGGCGTCGACCTGATCGTCGAGCAGATCCAGTTGGACCTCGCCGCGCTCGGCGTCCGCTACGACGTCTGGTACCGCGAGCGCTGGGTCTACGAGAAAGAGAACGTCTACGACCGGGCCCTGCAGGCGCTGCGCGACAAGGGCTACCTCGTCGAGAAGGAGGGCGCGCTCTGGTTCGCCTCCACCGAGCTGGGCGAGGACAAGGACAACGTCGTCATCCGCAGCACCGGCCGCCCGACCTACTTCGCCTCCGACATCGCCTACCACTACGACAAGTTCATCCGTCGCGGCTTCGACCGCGTGATCGATGTCTGGGGCGCCGACCACCAGGGCCACGTCTCGCGTATGAAGGCCGCCGTGCAGGCGCTCGGCGTCGACCCGTCGCGGCTCGATATCCTGATCTACCAGCTCGTCAGCTTTCGCCGCGGCGATGAAGTCGTGCGCCTCTCAAAGCGCTCCGGCAACATCGTGCTCATCCGAGACGTGATCGATGAAGTGGGCGTGGACGCGGCGCGCTTCTTCTTCCTCTCGCGCTCCTCCGACAGCCAGATGGAGTTCGACCTGGAGCTGGCGAAGCGTCAGTCGGCGGAGAACCCCGTCTACTACGTGCAGTACGCCCACGCCCGCATTGCCGGTATCCTGGCCAACGCCGCCGAGCGGGGCGTCTCGTTCGCCGGCGCCGATGTCGCGCTGCTCACGTACCCGGCCGAACTCGAGCTCGTCCGCAAGATGCTGCAACTCCCGGAACTGGTGCACCTGATGGCGAAGAACCACGAGCCGCACCACCTGCCGCACTACGCACAGGAACTCGCGAACGCCTTCCACGCCTTCTATACCGAGTGCCGCGTGCTCGGCGAAGATGTGCCCGCCGACATCACCCGGGCGCGCCTGCAGCTCTGCACCGCCGCCCGCATTACCCTCGCCCGCGCCCTGACGCTGATGGGCATGTCCACCCCCGACCGCATGTGATCTGGTCGCTGGTGACTGGTGACTGGTGACTGGTGACGGTTTAACAACAAGGGCCGCTCAATGAGCGGCCCTTGTCTCTATTCCTTGCTGCGAGCCTCGCCGGTCAGCGGCGCTGCTCCCTACAACCTACAACCTATCACCTAACCGCTACACCTTCTCCAGCACCTGGAGCGTGCACGCGGAGCCGAGGCCGATGACGTGCGCCATGCCGACCTTCGCGCCCTCGACCTGGCGGCCGCCTGCCTCGCCGCGGAGGTGCCACACGATCTCGCACACGTTCGCGACGCCCGTCGCGCCCAGCGGGTGACCCTTCGAAAGCAGGCCGCCGCTCGCGTTCACGGGGATCTTGCCGCCGATACTGGTCGCACCCTCGTCGACCATGCGGCCGGCTTCGCCCTCGCCGCAGATGCCCAGGTTCTCGTAGTGCAGGATCTCCGCCGTCGCGAAGCAGTCGTGCAGCTCGATCAGGTCCAGGTCGCCCGGGCCGATGCCCGCCTTCTCGTAGGCTTCCTTCGCCGCGTTGCGCGTCAGCGTGTTGATGTCCGGCAAGATCAGGTCGCGCGACGTCCACGGATCCGATGTCAGAACGGACGCCGCTACGCGGATCGGCTTCGTCGTGTACTGCCGCGCTTTCTCCATCGAGCACACGATCGCCGCCGCCGCGCCGTCGCCTGTCGGGCAGCACATGTACAGCGTGTTCGGCCACGACACAACGCGCGCGTTCAGCACGTCCTCCAGGCCGACCTCGGTCTGGTACTGCGAGTACGGGTTGTGCATGGAGTGCTTGTGGTTCTTCACCGAGACTTTCGCGAACTGCTCCTGCGTCGTCCCGTACTTGCGCATGTGCTCCACGCCCGCCATGCCGAACACCGCCGGCATCAGGCCGGAGCCCAGCACGCCCTCCGTGCTGTACGCCGGGTCGCCGCCGCCGGCGCCTCCGCCGAGCAGCCCCATCTTGCCCATCTGCTCCGATCCGACGGCCATCGCCATGTCATATGCGCCCGATGCGACCGACATGTACGCCTCGCGGAACGCCGTCGAACCCGTCGCGCACGCGTTGGCGACGTTGATCACCGGCACGCCCGTCTGCCCGATCGTCTGCATGATGCGCTGGCCGATCATCGCGTTCGACTGGTAGAGGTTGCCGCTCGCAACCAACTCGATGTCCTTCATGTCGACACCGGCGTCCTTGAGGGCAAGCAGCACGGCCTGGCCCGCCAGTTCCGGCACCGTCTTCTCCGGGTAGCGTCCGAACTTGATCATCCCGACGCCGATAACAGCTACGTCTCGCATTTCCTACTCCTTCACCACCGCCTGTCCCGGCGGCGTCCTGCATCGTCCTCGCTCCGGAGGACAGGCTGTCGGGATGTCGTTACACCGGGCGGAAGCTGAAGGCGATCACGTCGTTGCCTTCGCGGTCCGTGCGGATCTTCTCCGTCACCATCTGCACCGGCATGCCGAACGTCAGGTTCTTCGGGTCCGGCTCCACGCCCGCGATGTTGCATCGCACGCTGACGCCTTCCGGCAGGTCGACGATCGCCGCCACATACGGCGTCGGCACGCCGGGCGCGGACTGGTGCACGATCGAGAACACGTGCAACTCGCCCCTGTCGCTCAGCCGCACCTCGTCCATCGCCTCTGCCGAAAAGCAGCGGCTGCACGCCATGCGCGTGCCGAGGTAGGTCGCGCCGCACTGCTTGCAGCGGCTTCCCGACAGGTAGGGCTTCTGCGACGGGTCCGTGGGGATCTTGAGGAACGGGACGATCGGTCGTTGGGTCTTCTCTACGGCTGGTGCTTCTGCCAACTCATGCCTCCTGGTGCTGAAGCTTGCCTTCGTTGCGATACATCCGCCGCGGCCAAGGCGGCCGTGGCCCGCGATGGCGTCCGCCACCGCACGGCCCTCGCTGCGGAAGGGAGGCTGCCGTGGCGGCCTGCGCGAGCGCCGTCATGCCCGCCGGGTCATGCGCCGCCGATGCGGCCCGGTCCGGAGAGGCAAAGCGAATTATCTGCCTCTGATTCTGTCTGGTCAAGGAACATTCGGCCCGCCCAACAGGCCTGCCCCGGCCCGATGTGCCGTTTCGGGGCGAAGGGTTATCGCCGGCTGAACGCTACGGCGCCGCAGGGCGATAGATCCGCAAGACGGGGATATCGGCGTAGTCCGGCAGATTTCTCGTGACCAGCGTCAAGCCATGCTCGATGGCTGTGGCAGCGATGATCAGGTCGAGCGCGCGGCTGTTCACGCGCTTGCCGTCCTGTTTCAGGGCGTGGCGCACAGCCGCACAACGGCGGGCCACTGATCTGGAGAGCGGGAGGAGAGGGATGGCATCGAGCAGAGCGTCCAGATGACGTTCGCTGGCTGGTTGATCCTCGCTTCTCAGGACGCCCTGGTAGAGTTCAAGGTAGGTGATGATGCTGACGGCGATGCCCTCAGCAGCGAGCGCGTCAAGCAGGGCCGACGCCTCGGGTACGTCGCCGAGGCGGTCGATCATCCAATCCGTATCGATCAGATACGGCATCCGTTAGTCGGGTCTTCCGGTGCTGGCTTGCCCGCGGGCCTCGTGGATGTCGCGCAGGAGCGTCTCGCGGTCGACGCCGGCCAGCGCACCCACGCCCGCTCGTAGCGCGGCGCGCGCTCGCTGCGGATCGTAGTCGAGCCAGAGGTCCGCCGCGCTCTCATCGCCGATGGCAGCGAAGTCCTCTGGGCTGAGGATCACGGCAACGGTCTCGCCGTCACGGACAAGGAGCCTCGGCGCCCGGTCAGCGATCACGCCTTCCACCGCCCGGTGCAGGTCCTGATCCTTCTCGATTCTGATCTTTCGAGGGTGCCTGAGCATGGCGCCGTAACCTCGTCTTCGATGCAGGTCTTCGCGGTTGACCCCGTCGCCACAGCGCTGCGCGCGGGGTACTGCGAGTTGTCGGCGTCATTGTACTACTCGGGGCAACGACAAGGCTTGCGTCGAGGGCGCTAGCCGGCCCCCGCAACCCCGTTCCTAAGCGCTGCGGCAGACCGTCCCCTCGCCCCCCACCCAACCCCCACCCCCGACCGATGCTATTATCCGTACCTATGGACCTGCGCTTGTTTCCGCTGCAGACTGTGCTCTTCCCCGGCATGCGCCTGCCCATCCACATCTTCGAGGAGCGGTACAAGGTCATGATCCGCGAATGCATCGAGGAGGACGCGCCGTTCGGAGTGCTGCTGATCAAGTCCGGCGTCGAAGCCGGTGGCGCGGCCGTGCCGCACGATGTCGGCACGACGGCCCGCATTCTCCAGGTGGAGTATCTCGAGGACGGCCGGATGAACCTGTTCACCGTCGGCCAGCGGCGCTTCCGCATCGTCACGCTCAACACTACGCAGCCCTACCTCCGCGGCGAAGTCGCCCTCGTCGATCAGCACCCGGCCGGCGCCGATGCCCCCGCGCTCATGCCGCGGGCTCAGGCGCTGTTCGACGATTACCTCAAGACCTACCTGGCGCTGGGCGACCAGTGGACGCGCGGCGTCTACCTTCCCGGCGACCCCGGCGAGGCCGCCGACTACATCGCCGCGCGCCTGGACGTGGCGCAGCCGCTGAAGCAGGAGTTGCTCGAACAACTCGCGCCGGAGGCGCGCCTCGCCCGCGAACTCGAAGTGATCGGGGAGGAACTGCCCGACATGCGGTCACGCCTCGCCATGCACCTTCGCCAGAAGACCTCCGGCTTCGCAGTGCTGAACTGATATGACAATGCGCGACCACACGGCATTCGCGGGCGCGATCCATACGGGCGGCGGCCGCCCGTGTTGAAGCTCGAGATCTCCTACCGGGCGGTCTTCGCCGCCGTCTTCGCGATCGCCGCGCTCTGGGCGTTCGTGCGCCTCTGGCCCGTGATCCTGCTGGTTATCACGGCATTCATCTTCATGGCGGCGCTGCTCCCGTACGTCGAGTGGCTCATCCGCAAGGGGCTCCCGCGCACAGCGGCGGTGCTGCTGCTACTTGCCGCGATCATCGCCATTCTCGCCGGCCTGTTCTCGCTCGTCGTGCCGGCGATGATCGATGAGTTCCAGAACATCCGCGAGAACCTGCCCGAAAACGCACGGGACCTCGAAGACCTGCTGGGCAACTTCGGGATCAACGTCGAACTGGAGCAGCGGGCGCGCGACTTCGACTGGGCGGACCTGATCTCGGGGCGCGCGGCCTTCGACTACGGCCAGCGCGTCTTCGCGATCGCGCTGGCCATCATCACGATCATCGCGATCACCATCTACCTGCTGATAGACACGCCCCGCATCTCGGGATTCATCTACCAGTTCGTCCCGGCCGGCCGCGAGGCCGACGCGAAGCGCATCCTCGAATCGCTCGGGCGCGTCGTCGGCGGCTACATCCGAGGACAGGTGATCACGTCGATCATCATCGCGCTCTACACGCTCGTCATGCTGCTCATCCTGGGCGTGCCTAATGCCATCGCATTCGCGGTGCTCGCCGGCTTCGCCGATGTCATCCCGCTGGTGGGCGCGTTCATCGCGACCGCGCCGCCGGCCGCGGCCGCGTTCCAGGAATCGCCGGCGCGCGCGCTCGCCGTGATCGGCCTCATGGCGCTGTACCAGCAGTTCGAGGACCGCATCCTGGTGCCGCGCGTGTACAGCCAGACGTTGAACCTGCCGCCGTTGATCGTGTTGATCGCCGTGCTCGCGGGCGGCGAACTGCTCGGCATCCCCGGCGTCCTGCTGGCCCTGCCCGCCGCCGCCGCCGGCCGCGTCGCCTTCGACTACTTCATGGAGCAGCGCAACCGCGCCCCTGCGGTCGTGGCGGAGACGATCGCCCCGGACGAGCCGCCACCCGGCCCCTGAACCCGGCGCGCCCAGCTTAGGCAACAGAAAGGATCGGGCGCATCGGGCGGGCGGGAGCCGGACGGAGACATGGGCGTTACGCACGGGCAAGCCGCCGCGCGTGCCGAGAACCATCAAGAAGGGCGGAGGGCCTTGGGCTCGGAGGAAAGGTCAGCCCGCCGGCGCGGCGACCTTCACGCGCACCGCCACCGGCGCGCCATCGCGCGAGAGCAGGCGTGCCACCGCGCCGCCGTCGTAGTAGCTCGGCACGAACGCAACGCCCTCGAGCACGCGTCCGGAGATCTGGCAGCGCAGCGTCAGCTCGCCGCCCGATGCCGCAAGTGTCACCTCGTCGCCGTCCCGGATGCGCAGCGCCGCGGCGTCCGCCGGGTGGATCTCGACGAACTCCTCTCGGTGCAGCTTGTCCGCGTCCGGTGCGTGGATCGACGCGCCGTCCAGGCTGGTGAACAGCGTGCGCCCCGTCGTCAGCAGCAGTTCGCCGGCACCTGCCATGACCGCCGCGACGGACACCGGCTGCGTCTCGTGCTTCGTTGCGGACTCTGACACACGCGCCTTCCCCCACAGCGGGAAGCTCGAGCGGAACCGCTCGTACCCCGGCACCGTCGATGCGATCTCGTCCGTCACCGCGTCCGGGTGCGCGTACGCCCATGTGTCGGCGCCGCCGATGGCGTTCGCAAGATCAGTCAGCGCTAGCAGCGCCGGGCGCGCGTCGCCCAGTGCGCCGTTTGCGGCGTGCAGGCGATTCACGCGCCGGTCAGCGCTCGTGTAGGTCCCCGTCTTGCCGTACAACGGCACGTCTGCCAGCACGACGTGCGCGGCCTTCGCCGTGTCCGTCAACAGGCTGTCGATCACGATCAGCAGGTCGAGCGCCGCCAGCGCCTGCTCGACGCGCGCGCGGCCCGGCGCAAACATCAGCGGGTTGTCGCCAACGACGATCATCGCCTTCAGCTTGCCCGCGATCGCCCCTTCGACCATCTCGTCGAAACTCATGCCGTGCGCCGCCGCTGGCACACGTCCCGGCCCGCGCTCCGGGTCGACGCCCATGTCGCGCGCGCCGTTGACATTCGCCTCCGACGGGAGCACATACAGCGACTCCGCCGCCTTCGCGCCGCGCAGCGCGATCGCCAGGTTCGCCGCCGCGGCCGCGCCGTTTCCCGCTGCCTGCGGATCGACCGGAGACGGCGCATACACGATCGATACGATCTTTTTCTCGTCGCGTGCTGCGTCCAGGATGCTCCGCGCCCGCTCGATGTCGCCGTTCGCCAGGTCCGGCGTCGCGACCTCCGCACCGATGTCGCCCTTCGCCAGCGCGTCCACGATCTCCGCCTCGGCGCCCGGACGCGGCTGCAGCCACGTGCCGCCGTACGGCTCCGCGAAGTCCGCCAGCTCGCCTTCCATCGGCGAGATGAGCACAAGCACCCCGTTTCGTGGCGCAGCCGGATTCCCCGCGATCGCGTCCTTGATCCGAAGCGCCGCCACGTTGTGGCTCGACTCCAGGTCGCCGGCGATGCAGATCACGATATCGCTGCGTTCCAGGTTCGCCAGGTCCGCCGGCAGCGCTTCCGTGCCAAACGCCGCTTCGATCGCCTTCGCCGCGGCACGATTCGGCGCCGACGCGCTGAAGTCGACATGCGGCGTGCCGATCACCTCGCGCGCCAGCTTCTGCGCCAGGTAGTTCTCTTCATTCGTCGCGACGGGCGACCCCAGCACCGCCACGGACTGCGCTCCGTGCTTTTCGATGATGCTCTTGAGTTGTTCGGCCGCGTGCTCGATCAGCTCGCCCCAGTGCGCCGGGAACTGCGGCGAGCCCACGGGCCCGCGCCGCACCCGGTGCTTCTGCAGCCGCTGCTTGTCGCTCACGGCGTCGTAATGGAAGCGGCCGCGCACGCAGATCTGGTCCGCGCTCGCCGGATTCACGCGGTCCGGCTTCACGATCACGCTGCGCCCGCCGCGCGATCCGATGCTGATCGTGCAGCCGACGGAGCACGAGTTGCACGTCGTGCCCGTCCAGTCCTCCGTCCGCGCCATCCACTTGTTCGGCTTCTCCATCAGCGTCGCCGTCGGGCAGACGTCGATGCACGCGCCGCAGAAGTCGCAGTTCGACTCATCGACGCGTCCGCCGGCGCCAAACGCGATGCGGGCCGTGTACCCCTTGTTCGAAAGCGTGATCGCGCTCGTGTGGCGGATCTCCTCGCACGCGCGGACGCAGCGCGTGCAGAGGATGCACATCTGCGGGTCGAACTCCAGGAACGGGTTCGCGCGGTCCGGATCGGGCTGCTGCGTCTGGTAGTACGAGCGCGCCTCCTGCGCCCACGGCTCCACGTTCTCGAAGCCCATGTCGAGCAGTTCGTTCGTCGTCTGCAGCTCGCAGCGGTAGTTCTTGGCGCACGTGACGCAGCGGTGCGTCACGACGTCGTCGCGCAGGCAGATGTCGCCCGGCATGCACTTCACGCGCCGGTGGCAGGTCAGGCAGCGGTCGCTGTGGTTGGCGTTGATGATCGCCAGCACCTGCTGCCGCGCTTCCTTCACGTGCTGCGGCTCGGTGTTCACCACCATGCCGTCGGCGACGCGCGCCGTGCACGAGAGCTGCAGCCCGCGCGCTCCCTCGATCTCGACCAGGCACGACCGGCAGCCGGCATACGGAACCAGCCCGTCGATGTAGCACAAGTTGGAGATCCAGACGCCGTTCTGCTTGATGACCTCGACCAGCGGTGCGCCGTCCGGTGCCTCGGTCTCGATGCCGTTGAGGGTGATCCTAGCCACGCAGGTTTGCCTCTACCACGCGCTCGCCCTTGGACACCGGCTCCGTACCCTGCCGCGCCTCCACCTCAATGAGCTGGATGAGGTCCCTCGGCGCCTGCTGGCCGTGCGGGTACGTGTACTCGTTTCGCCGCAGGTGCTCGTGCGCCAGCTTCGTCAGCGCGTGCTTGTTCTTGTACATGGTGTCAAACTCGTACACCGCGTCCTCGAACACGCCGCCCGCCTGGATCGCCTGGTACGGGCACGCCTCGACGCACAGCCCGCAGTACATGCAGATGCGAAAGTCGATCTCGTAGCGCACCTTCTCCAGCGTGCCATCCGGGTTCGGCGACGTTTCAACCAGGATGCAGCCGTCCGGGCATGCCTGAGCGCAAGTGCTGCAGCCGGTGCACCGCTCCTCGAACCAGAGCAGGTTCGTGCGCGAGCGCGGCGACATGGGCCGCGTGATCTCCGGAAATTGGATGGTGGCGACCGGCTTGAACATTCGCGCGAATGTCACAGTCATGCCCTTGAGGATGCCGATTCCGTACATCGCTTCGTCGCCTAATGACCGGTCGCTTGTGAACTGAGCGCTCGCGCGCGCAATGCCCTGGCCGGGCTTGTAGCATCGATTGTACCGGTTTTCACTTACGGTACAACCGGCGCCCGTGAGCACGAACAAGGCGCCCGTTGCCGGGCGCCTTTGGATGCGGGATGGTGGGCGATACTGGACTCGAACCAGTGACCTCTACGATGTCAACGTAGCGCTCTAACCAGCTGAGCTAACCGCCCACAGAGGTGCTACGCATCCTATCTAGCCACCATCGGTTAGTCAACGCGCCCCCCACGACCCGGCCCTCACCGCCGCTTGCGTACTGCCCGCTTCCCCTTCGGAGCGCCCCGCTCGATCGCCTCGCTGATGATCGCGCGGGCGCGCCGCTCGCCGATGTGCCGGTCTTCCAGCAGCGCGGCCGCCAGTCCCTGGACCGCGAGCCAGCACGGCGGCGCGGCCAGCAGCATCCGCGTGTGCTCCCACAGCCAGCGCACGTACGCGCCGAGTTCATCCTCGCTGCCGGTCACGTACGCGGCGTAATCCGCTGCGTCGTGCAGGTCGGCGTGCGCGCCACGCCAGTTGTTCCGCCCGGTCAACAGGCACTCGGCGATAACGCCCGCAAGCGACACGATGATCAGCGTCTCGACCCGCCGGCGCGCGTGTCCAATCCTGGGCGACTTCAGGTCGATGATGACCGGCGTCTCGCTGAACTCGCAGCGCCCCAGCGTGCCCCGATACGGGATGATCGAGATGCTGGTGAAGCGCAGGCGGCGCACGTAGGCCGCCACCGCGTGGCCGGCCTCGTGGTAAGCGGTGCGCTCGATGCGCGACGGCCGGTGCGGCTGCTTGGGCTTCACCCTTCGCCGTGGCGCCGTCCGCCGGCCATCGCGCTCCATCGCATGAGCCACGAGCCGATTGTACGTGATGCGCGGCCTGGGGAGCGATTCCCACCTCACCAGCACGGGCCGATGCGCCGTCAAGTCGCCGCCATTGAACCCGCAGCCCGCATCGCACTACAATCGGCGCGGCGATCGAAGGCCGTTTGGCCCTGCTCAACCGCCGGCGCAGCAGCGAAGCTGAAGGCACGAAATGCGTGGTAGTCCCCGGCACGGAGCCCCAAAGGACAGGCCGATGCCCATCCCGCCGTACACCATCAGCATCTCCTGCATCGACTGCGGTGCCTGCCAGAGCATGTGCCCGCGCTCGGCCATCGTCGAAGCGAAGCGCCAGTTTGTCATCCGGCGGAGCCTCTGCAACGGCTGCGGCATCTGCGCCGGCTACTGCCCCACCGGCGCCATCTTCAAGCGCCCTTAGCGCGCCGCCAGCCCAATCTCAAGGCACATCACGAACGGCACTTGATGCTCCCGCCGATCCCACGGAGAATCAGTCGGGCCAGGCCCCGCCGCCCGGCGGGAATCGGCGCGGGCGGGCGTCATCGCGTAGCAACCAGGGAGAGAAGGCGAACGAAATGAGCAGGAAAGTATTTGTCGTCGGCGTGGGCATGACCAAGTTCGAGAAGCCATTCTCGCGCGAGTGGGACTACCCCGACATGGCGAAGGAAGCGGGACAGAAGGCGCTGGCCGATGCCGGCATCCCCTACAGCGAAGTCGAGCAGGTGGCCGTCGGCTACTGCTACGGCGACTCGACGGCCGGGCAGCGCGCCGTCTACGAGCTCGGGCTCACCGGCGTGCCCATCTACAACGTCAACAACAACTGCTCCACCGGTTCGACGGCGCTCTACATGGCGAAGCAGTTCGTCGAGGGCGGCATCGTCGAGTGCGCGCTCGCGCTCGGCTTCGAGAAGATGGAGAAGGGCTCCCTCGGCGTCAAGTACACCGACCGCACGAACCCCATGGACAAGCACGCCCGCGTGATGATCGAAGCGCGCGGCATCGCCCCTGCGCCGGTCGCGCCGCAGATGTTCGGCAACGCCGGACGCGAGCACATGGAGAAGTACGGGACCACTGCGCTCCAGTTCGCCAAGATCGGCTACAAGAACCACAAGCACTCGGTGAACAACCCGTACTCCCAGTTCCAGACCTCCTACTCGCTCGAAGACATCCTCGCCGCGCCGATGGTGTACGAGCCGCTCACCAAGCTGCAGTGCTGCCCGACCTCCGATGGCTCCGGCGCCGCCGTCCTCGCGAGCGAGGACTTCGTCCGCAAGCACAAGCTGGAGTCGCAGGCGGTCGAGATCCTGGGCATGGCCATGGCCACCGACCTGCCAAGCACCTTCGAAGAGAAGAGCTGCATCAAGATGGTGGGCTACGATATGTCGAAGACCGCCGCGCGGAAGGCGTACGACCAGGCGGGCGTCGGCCCGAAGGATGTCTCGGTCATCGAGCTGCACGACTGCTTCTCCTGCAACGAGCTCATCACCTACGAGGCGCTCGGCCTGTGCGAGGAGGGGCATGCCGGCGAGCTGGTCGATGCCGGCGCGACGACCTACGGCGGCCAGTGGGTCGTCAACCCGTCCGGTGGCCTGATCTCGAAGGGGCACCCGCTCGGCGCGACCGGCCTCGCTCAGTGCTCCGAGCTGAACTGGCAGCTGCGGGGCATGGCGGAAAAGCGCCAGGTCGAAGGCGCGAAGATCGCCCTCCAGCACAACATCGGGCTCGGCGGCGCGGCCGTCGTCACGATCTACGGCAAGCCGCGCGCCTGACCGCGTCTTGCCACAAGGCCAGAACAATGGGCAGCGAGCGCGAGAAGCATGGATGACGCCCAACTCCGGTCGTTCCTCGATAGAACGCTGACCGCGACGATCGCCACGGTCGGACGGAATGCCACACCGCACAGCGTTCCTGTGTGGTATCGATTCGACGGCCGGGTATTCACGGTCTGGACCGACCGGTCGCGGCGATGGGTGAAGAACGTCGAGCGCAATCCGCTCGTGAGCATGGTCGTTGCCGAGCACGCGCCGCCCTTCGCCGCCGTCGTCGCGCGCGGCACCGCGGAAGTCGCCGTCGACGAGCCAGGAACGGACGAAGAAATCCGGAGAATCGCGGAGCGCTACCTCGCCGCGGACGAAGTCCCGGCGTACGTCACACAGTGGCGCGGCCTGCGCACGATCGTGCGCATCATGCCCCGCCAGATTCGCTCCTGGGCGCGGGGGTTCTAGGACGGACTCCGCGCGCCGCCAAGGCCGGGCAATCACCACACAGGGAGGCATCATGGCGAACGAGGAACATCTGGCGCTTCTGCGAAGCGGCGTCGACGCCATCAACGACTTCGCCGCGCAGCATCCCGAAGTGACCATCGACCTCTCCGGCGCCGACCTCTCCGGCATGGCGCTCCGCGGGCTGCGCATTGGCGGCGCCAACCTCGCGGGCACCAACCTTGAACGCGCGGACCTGCAGCGGGCGCTGCTGAACAGCGTCAACTTCACGCACGCCAACCTGCGCGGCGCCGACTGCTCCGGCACCAGCTTCCATCGCGCCAACTTCGCCGGCGCCGATCTGCGCGATGTGCGGTTCGAGGCGGAGTTCCCGCCGCGCCTCTGCATCCACGAGAGCAGCTTCGAGGACGTGCGGTGGAGCCGCGATCGCATCGAGGCATTCCTCGCCATGGTCAACCGTAACCTCGACTGGGAGGTCCGCTACGAGATCGTGCCCCGAAAGCCGTAGCCCCGCCGCACGGTTCGAATCCCTGGGACTCGGCTCTCCTCCGACGATCAGGAACGCCGGCGCTGCGTTGGCGCTTGCCGTAGTAGACTCTGCCCATGGCCGCCATACCAGCGAGACTGCTGATTGGCATCGGCGCCGTGCTGCTCGTGGGCGTGCTCGCGCTGCGTTCCGGCGAGGCTCACGGCATCGCGTCTGAGTGCTCGCCGGCCTGTACGGCGGCGCCCGCTGGTGCATCGCCCGCCGCGTTGTTGCCGGGCGACGAAGTGATCCTCGCAGCCGGGGACATCGCCTCGTGCCTGTCGACCGGCGATGAGGCGACCGCAGCCGTGCTCGATGGTCTTGCCGGGAGCGTGATCACGCTCGGCGATAACGTTTACAACAACGGGACCGCCTCGGAGTTCACCAACTGTTACGGCCCGTCCTGGGGGCTCCACCTCGCCCGCACCATGCCCTCACCCGGCAACCACGACTACAACACGCCCGGCGCCACGGGCTACTACGGCTACTTCGGCGCGGCGGCGGGCGACCCGGCGGAGGGCTACTACAGCTACGAAGCCGGCGCATGGCACATCGTCGTGATCAACAGCAATTGCGCGGCGATCGGCGGCTGCGCCCTGGGTTCACCGCAGGAGGTCTGGCTGCGCGCCGACCTCGCCGCTCACCCGGCCGTCTGCACCATGGCGTACTGGCATCATCCCCGTTTTAGTTCCGGCGCGTTGCACGGCGACACCCCGGCCATGCAGCCCATCTGGCAGGCGCTGCAGGACGCGAGCGCGGATCTCGTCCTGAGCGGCCACGAGCACAACTACGAGCGCTACGCCTCGCAGACGGCGACGGGTGCGGCGGACCCGCATGGCATCGTCGAATTCGTCGTCGGCACCGGCGGGCACAGCCACTACCCGTTCGGCACGCCCGACCCGAACAGTCTCGTCCGCAACGGCGACACGTTCGGAGTGCTCAAGCTCACGCTGCACGCGGCATCGTACGACTGGGAGTTCGTGCCGGAGGCCGGCAAGACGTTCACCGACACCGGCACAGCCAATTGCCAGACCGCAGTAACGGCGGTCGGCGGCAGTGCCGCGCCGCCCGATGTCGCGGCGCTGCGATCAGCCGGACCGTCAGGCGGAAGCCGCGGCACCTATTTCCTCGGTGCTGCCTTCGCGTTCATCGCCGCCACGGCCGGTGCTGTCGGCTTACGCGTGCGGCGTGGGTGATCGAGCGCAGGGGCCACACGTCCGAGCCGGGTTGCACCACCGCGCCCGTTAACGCGCCGATTCGAAGTTCACGAGATCCCCAAACGGCACCCACTTGCCGTCTTCGACGCGCACGTATCGCTCGATCTCGATCGGGCGATGGTCCGTGGGGCTCATGCTGATCGGCGCGAAGCACGCCTCGCAAGGCACGTCGCGCATGGACTCCAGCGCATCGATCAGCGAGTCACGCGTCAGGTCGCGACCGGCGCGCTTCAGCCCCTCGACGAGGAACTCCGCCATCGTCGCGCCATAGAGCGTGATGTTGCTCGGCGCCACGCTCGGCGCGTACTTCTGCATGATGTCGTGGTGCTTGCGAATGCCCGGATTGTCGGTCTCGTACACCTGGCGGCCGAAGATGACGCTGACCATGCCCTCGGCGTTCGCCGGCCCGGCGAGGTCGAGAAACAACTCCGTCGCGTCGACGCCCGTCAGGACGATCGGCACGCTCCAGTCCAGGACCTCCCGCGCGGTCTTGACGAGGCTCGCCGCCGGCGGCGGCAGGGCGTACACGACGATGACATCCGCGCCCGCGCTCTTCAGCCGCTGGGTCTGCGCCGTCACGTCCCACTGCACCGTCTCGTAGCTTTCAACCACAACATCAATGTCGCTGCCCTCGATCCCGCGTCGGACGCCCTCCAGCCCTTCCAGCGCGCCTTCGCTGTTCTCGACGAGCACGCCGAGGCGCTTGCCCGCGTACTCCTTCGCGATGTACTGGCCCAGCATCTCCCCCTCCTGGAGGTACACCGGGTTGCCGCCGAAACGCGTCCGCACCACGGGGTCGGTCCAGCGGGAGAGCCCCGACGCGATGAACAGGTCCGGCACGCCACGCTCTTCCAGGTACTTCCACACCGCGAGATGCGTCGGGTCGCCGAGGCCCGAGACGATCGCGAACACGTTGTCGCGCTCGACGAGCCTGCGCACGACTTCCACGGTGTCGGGTGGGCTGTAGTGATCGTCGCCGACGATCAGCGTGATTCTTCGCCCGTGCACACCGCCCTCGGCGTCGTTGATGTAGGCGAAGTAGGCGTTCATGGCGTCAGCCATCGGCGCGTAGGCGGACGCCGGCGTCTGGCTCAGCGGCATGAACGTGCCGAGCTTGATCTCGGTATCACTCACGCCGGGCACGGCGCCGCGCTCCCCGCTGCCGCCGGGATTGCCGGAATCCCCGCCGCCCGCGCACGCCGCCGTCACCGTCGCGCACCCCGCGATCGCCGCCGCGAGCGCCAGGGCTCTGATCAGGCGTGATGTCGTGGGCATGATGTCCGCTCCTCGCTTCGCCCGTCCGCTCTTCGAGCGTACGCGCACAAGCAGCGGGCCACCACATGCCGATCGGCCTTACGAGGTCGGCATCGCTGCTGGTACTGCAAACGACAACGGCCGGCGCCTCCCCTGCGCGCTCGCAGATTCGACGCCGGCCGTCTGATGGAACGTGGTGAGCCGCCCGGGAGTCGAACCCAGAACCGGCTGATTAAGAGTCAGCTGCTCTGCCAATTGAGCTAGCGGCCCATGATGCTCACCGCGCGGGATTCCGCGCCCGGCCATTTTAGCACGCGCCGCGCGCGCGACAAGCGGTGCTGTCCGGCGGCGCTATCACCCATGAGAGGCGCGACAACACCCGCCGACATGGTGTAAAATCCCCATCTCGCGCGGACGGCCGTGGCCAGCGGCACGCCTCGCGCACCAGCTCGTCGCGCCCGGCGCGCCTGTTCCACGGCAAGGAGTTCAACCATGACGACGGAAGTGCGTGTGCTCGTTGGCACCAAGAAGGGCGCCTTCATCTACACGTCGGACGCGAAGCGCCAGGCATGGCAGCTGTCCGATCCGCTCTTCACCGGCTGGTCCGTCTATCACATGGCGGCCGGCGCGCGGGACGGCAACCCGCGGCTGTACGCAGCGGCGAACCACTGGGCGTGGGGGCCGACCGTCTCGCGCAGCGACGACCTGGGCAAGACGTGGGAGTCGCGCAGCCCCGGCCTCGGCTTCCCGCAGGACATGGGCATCACCATCGGCAACGTCTGGAACGTCACGCCCGCACAGCACGGCGAGCCCGGCATCGTCTACGCCGGTGTGCAGCCGGCCGGCCTGTTCCGCTCCGAGGATTACGGCGAGTCCTGGGCGCCCGTCGAAAGCCTGAACCGCCACGAAACGCGCCCGCAGTGGTCCGGCACCGGCGGCGGCGACTCCTGCCTCAACTCCATCGAGATCGACCCGCGCGACCCCCGCCGCATCTACGTCGCCATCAGCGCGGGCGGCTCGTTCGTGACCGCCGACGGCGGCGAGACCTGGTCGTCGTTCTCCCACACCATCCGCCAGCAGGACGAGCGCGCCATCGCGTTCAGCACCGAGCTGATGGAGCGCTTCGGCGGCCCCACGCTGCCCGACGTCGATCCCCTCGGCATCAACGAGATGCACAAGATGCGCCTTGATGCGAAGAACCCGGATCGCCTCTGGACGCAATCGCACGTCGGCGTGTTCCGCTCCGACGACCGCGGCGTCACCTGGGCCGATGTCACGCGCGGGCTGCCGTCGTTCCACGGCTTCCCCATCGCCATCACCCGCAAGGCGGCCGATGCCGTGTTCGTCGTGCCGCTGGCGTTCGCCGGGCTCTACGACAACTTCCGCGTGGCCGATGGCCAGTTCGCCGTCTACCGCACACGCGATGCCGGCACGTCGTGGGAGCGCCTCACGCGCGGCCTCCCCGGCCCGCACGACTACCAGAGCGTCTACCGCGACGGCCTCGACACCGACGGACTCGATGCCGAGGGCGTGTACGTCGGCACCAGCAACGGCGAGGTCTACGCCAGCATCGATGGCGGCGATGCGTGGCAGCGCCTGCCCGGCACCCTGCCGCCGATCCTCTCGGTGACCTGCGCCGTCTCTTGACCGTGCGTTCACGGCGGGGACGGTCCACCGGATGGCCCGGTATCGGCGAGTTCACCACGCCGCACTAACCCGAGCCTCCGGCCGCCGGTATCATGCCGCGCGATGGAATGGACGTTGATCGCGTTCGTGGTGACGGTCGTGCTCGTAGCGAGCACGGCGCAGACGCTCGTGGGATTTGGCTTCGCGCTGATCGCCGTGCCGTTCTTCGTCGCCGTGCTGGACGTGAAGGACACCGTCGCGCTGACGACGCTACTCGGGCTGGTCAACAGCGCGCTCGTCGCGCGGCACGCGTGGCGGCACGTGCCATGGCGCACGGTGTCGTGGATGCTCGCCGGCAGCCTCGTTGGCATGCCCGTCGGCCTGGCGGTGCTGCTGTTCGCGCCGGAGGATGCGCTGCGCCTCGGCGTCGGTGCGTCGACGCTCGTCATGGCAGCGGCGCTGGCGTCGGGCGTGCGGTTGGGCGACAGCAGCATCGCCCGCGAGCTGGGGGTGGGGCTGCTGTCCGGCGTGCTCAACACCAGCACGAGCATGAACGGACCGCCCGTCGTGCTGTACCTCCAGGGGCTCGAGCATCCGCCGCAGTCGTTCCGCGGCGGCCTCGCAGTCTTCTTCACGGCCGTGAGCGTGATGACGCTGGCGGCGTTTCTCGCGACCGGCGTCGTGACGCTGTTCGCCGCGGGGCTGGCCGCCGCCGCGTTGCCCGCCGTCTTCGCCGGGAGTTTCGCCGGACACGCCCTCCTGACGCGCGTGGACCCCGTGCTGTTCCGGCGGCTGGTCTTCGCATTGCTCGTCGCGGCCGCCCTGTCCGCCGTCGGCTCGTCGATCGCGCGGATGGCGGGATAAGCGGCGGAAGCCGATCACCTCGCCCGGATCAACCCGCCCATTTGGCTATTCAACTGGCTCCCGATCAGGCGTAGAATCGACGCACAAGGAGGTACCCCATGCACGCAATTCTGCTGCCCGCGAACCGCCTCGTCCGCCTCCGCAACAGCTACCGCTTCCCGTTCCAGGCTTCCGTCGTCGCGCGCATCCCGGTCATCGGCGGGCGCGTGCCGCTGCGCGGCTTCTGGCGCCGCGCGCCGCTGCGCGCGGCCGAGCCGGCCGAGCGCTACATGGACCGCTTCCTCGCCGGCGCCACCCACACCGGCGCACTCTGCTCATCCGCCGCGCTCCGCACGGTCGATGCCACGCGCCGCGTCGGGGCCGCGGCCACACACGCTGACCGTCGCGTGGTCCCGGCGATTGTCGCCGGCGCCACGGCCGGCGCCGTCGCGATGTTCTACCTTGACCCGCAGCAGGGACGGCGGCGGCGGGCACTTATGCGCGACCGCCTCGCGCACATCCGCAACGTCTTCACGCGCGACCTCCCGCATCGCGTCGAGCGCCGCGGCCGCTTCCTCCGCGGCGTGGCCAGGGGCGTCACGCACGATGCCGCCGAGCTCGCCCGCATCAATGGCCACCGCGAGACGTTCGCTGACGACGAGACGCTCGTGGCGCGCGTCCGCTCCGAGGTGCTGCGCGACCGCCACGTCCACGCCGGCGAGATCCATGTCGACGCCTACGAGGGCTGCGTCACGCTCCGCGGACAGATGAGCGAACACGACATCCGCGATCTTGTGGAGGCGACCAGGCGCGTCGAGGGCGTCCGCGAGGTTCGCAACTACCTCCACACACCGGGCACGCTGCCGCCCAATAAGGCAGAAAGTCTCGCCCACGCGCTCCCCGCGCACCTGCGCTCCGTCTGAGCGTATCGAGCGCCGCACCCGCAGAGCCGCCGGCCATGAGGCCGGTGGCTCTTGTCATCCACGCGCCAGCAGCACACGACGGAGCCCCGGCATGCCGCATCAGCACGATTTCGAGGCACCTTGCCATGCACAAGATGGTTTCTGCTGGTAGCATTGCCCGATAACAGGCGTATACAATGGCGGCGCGCGGCTGAAGTGAGATTCCGCTATTGGGCTTCAGCCGTCGCGTAGGGCCGTCGCCCCGGCGCGGGGAAGTGTCGGAATTGGCAGACGAGCGTGATTTAGGATCACGTGCCGCAAGGCGTAGGAGTTCGAGTCTCCTCTTCCCCACCAGGCAAGCTACCGGCGGCAGGGATCGTGGGCGCCCTGCACATCGCCACCGTCCGCCGCCCAAAGCGGCGCGCCCGCATCCATAGGGAGGTAATACCGGGACCGCACGGGTGCCCGGTTTCGTATCGGTCGGGCGGCCGCCACAAGCCAGGAGGCCAGATGGGCACATTGCTTCAGGTTCGGGATCTGAAGACGCAGTTCTTCACCGAAGAAGGCGTCGTCCACGCCGTGGACGGCGTCTCCTACGATGTCGAAGAGGGCGAAACACTCGGTCTGGTCGGCGAGTCCGGCTGCGGCAAGAGCGTCAGCGCGCTCTCCATCCTGCGCCTCATCCCCAACCCGCCGGGCAAGATCGTCAGCGGCGAGATCATTTTCGAAGGCGAAGACATCCTCAAAATGGACGAGGAGGAGGTCCGCCACATCCGGGGCAACCGCATCGCCATGGTCTTCCAGGAGCCCATGACGTCCCTAAACCCGGTGCTCACCATCGGCCGCCAGCTGACCGAGGCGCTCGAACTGCACCTGAAGATGGACCGCAACGCCGCCAACAAGCGAGCCGCTGAGTTGCTGGAGATGGTCGGCATCCCGGCCGCCGCCAGCCGCCTCAACGACTACCCGCACCAGTACTCCGGTGGCATGCGCCAGCGCGTCATGATCGCCATGGCGCTCTCGTGCAACCCCAAGCTCCTTCTGGCCGATGAACCGACCACCGCGCTCGATGTCACCATCCAGGCGCAGATCCTCGAGATCATGGCGCGCCTCAGCCGCGAGCTCGGTACCGCCGTCGTCATCATCACGCACAACCTCGGCGTCGTCGCCCGCTACGCCGACCGCGTGAACGTCATGTACGCGGGCAAGGTCGTCGAGACTGCGGCGGCGAAAGAGCTGTACGCCAACCCCCGCCACCCGTACACGATCGGCCTGCTCAAGTCGGTGCCGCGCCTCGACCAGGGACGCAAGGACCGCCTCATCCCCATCGAGGGTGTGCCGCCGGACCTCGTCCACCGGCCCGCCGGCTGCTCGTTCGCGCCGCGCTGCGCCTACAAGATCGACAAGTGCACCGTGGAGGAGCCGCCGCTCATGTCGGCCGGCGACAAGCACAACGCCGCGTGCTGGGTGCTGCCCACGGTCGAGACCAGGACTGCCGCCGAAGCAGCCTTGAAGCAGGAGGCAGGGAACTGATGACGACCGAAGCATTCCAGACCGGCGCCGTCAACACTGCGTCCGACGTCCTCCTTAACGTCCAGGGCCTGAAGATGTATTTCCCCGTCACGGCGGGCCTTATCTTCCAGCGCAAGATCGCCGACGTGAAGGCGGTCGATGGCATCACCTTCGACGTCAAGAAGGGCGAGACCCTGGGCCTGGTCGGCGAGTCCGGCTGCGGCAAGTCCACGACCGGCCGCGCCATCCTCCAGCTCTACAAGCCGACCGCCGGCTCGGTCAACTTCGGCGGCACGGAGCTGACAAAGCTGCACGCCGGCGACATGCGCCGGATGCGCCGCAAGATGCAGATGATCTTCCAGGACCCGTACGCCTCACTGAACCCGCGCATGTCCGTTGGGTCGATCATCGGTGAGCCGCTGCAGATCCACGGCCTCTCCAAGGGCGGGCGCGCCCGCAAGGAGCGCATTCAGGACCTGATGCGCGTCGTCGGCCTCAATCCCTACTACGCCAACCGCTACCCACACGAGTTCTCCGGCGGCCAGCGCCAGCGCATCGGTATCGCCCGCGCCCTCGCCGTCGAGCCCGACTTCATCGTCGCCGACGAGCCGGTCTCCGCGCTCGACGTTTCGATCCAGGCCCAGATCATTAACCTCATGGAGGACCTCCAGCAACAGTTCGGCCTCACCTATCTCTTCATCGCCCACGACCTCTCCGTCGTCCGCCACATCAGCGACCGCGTTGGCGTCATGTACCTGGGCAGGATGATGGAGCTGGCCGACCGCAACGAACTCTACGAAAACCCGCTCCATCCGTACACGAAGGCGCTGCTCTCGGCCGTGCCCGTGCCCGACCCGGCGGTCGAGCGCACCCGCGAGCGCATCATCCTCACCGGCGACGTACCGAGCCCGCTTCGCCCGCCGTCTGGCTGCGTCTTCCACACGCGCTGCCCGATCGCAATCGAGGAATGCCGTCAGGCCATCCCCGAATGGCGCGATGTCGGCGGCGGCCACCTCGTCGCCTGCCACCGCGTCTGACGACGCGGAGAACAGGCAGCAGAGAACTGAGAACAGAGCCCTCGCGCGAGGGCTCTGTTGCTTTCACTCCATTCGCGCAAACAACCCTCCTCCCGCGCGAGAGGCACGCGCTCGCCAGGCCTTTGCTGTTTGCTGCTTGCTGTTTGCTGTCCTCTTGCTCTCTGCTCTCGCCGCCCCTAGCACCTAACACCTATCACCTTGTATAACCTCACCCGCAGCTGGAACATCCGCCCCAAGACAGGAGCCGCCCCATGCCCACCGTCCACACCACCGCTGGCCCCATCGAAACTGCCGGCCTCGGCTTCACGCTCATGCACGAGCACGTCTTCGTCCTCTCCGAAGGCGTCAACGCAAACTTCCCGCACCTCTGGGATCACGAGACGCGCGTCGCCCAGGCCATCGCCAGCCTCAAGGAAGCGAAGGCCCACGGCGTCTCCACCATCGTCGACCTGACGGTGCTCGGGCTTGGCCGTAACGTCGCGCTCGTCCGCGACATTGCCCGCGAAGCCGGCATCAACGTGATCGCCGCCACCGGCCTCTACACCTACGACGAACTCCCCCACTACTTCGCTTCGCGTAGCATCGATCACATGGCGGACTGCTTCGTGCGCGATATCGAGACGGGCATCCAGAATACCGCCGTCCGCGCCGGCATCCTCAAGTGCGCGACCGACGAGAAGGGAGTGACCGCCGGCGTCGAGAAGGTGCTCCGCGCCGTCGCCCGTGCGCACCGCCGCACCGGCACGCCGATCTCGACGCACACCCACGCCGCGACGCAGCAGGGCCTCGCCCAGCAGCGCATCTTCACCGAGGAGGGCGTCGACCTGCGCCGCGTCGTCATCGGCCACAGCGGCGATAGCGAGGACATCAGCTATCTCGAGAAGCTCATCGCGGCCGGCTCGTACATCGGCATGGACCGCTTCGGCATCGACTCCTTCCTGCCAACGGACAGGCGCGTCGCCACGATCGTCAAGCTGTGCGAGCGCGGCCACGCCGGCAGCATCGTGCTCGCTCACGACGCCTCCTGCTACATCGACTGGTTCGAGCAGGCGATGGTGCAGGCGGCCATGCCGCGCTGGCACTACCTCCACATCCCGGACGACGTCGTGCCGGCCCTTCGCGCCGCCGGCGTCAGCGAGGAGCAGGTGCGCCAGATGACCACCGGCAACCCCCGCCGCATCTTCGACGCCCAGGGCGCCTATTAGCCCTCTCGGCGATTGTGCCCTGCAACGGCGCCGCGCTCCGCAACGTTGATACAGGCAGGGCGCAGCCGCTCGTTGTGACGCGGATAGGCCGCGGCTATAATGCGGGGCGATTTCCCCGCCCGGGGCAGCCAGGAGCTACGTTGCCGAAACAGAATCGACCGCTCGTCCGCGATGGCCGCATCCAGGCCAAGAAGAAGCGCACCGACCGCAGCTATCTGCGGCCCGAAGCCGCGCCCGCCGAGACCGTCAGCGAAGAGGAACTGCTCGAAGAAGAGCCGCAGGACGCGTCCGAAGTCGTGCGCGCCGCCGTCAGCGCCGCCGCCGAGCCGTCCATGCCGGAACCGACCGCCGCGTTCGCGCCGCCGGCCGGCGCGCCCGTCCCGTTCCAGCGCACACCCTCTGGCAAGCTGCCGACCGCCGTCCGGGCCATCCAGCAGCAGGGCGTCCGCAAGCGCCGCGAGTTTGACGTGCAGGCGCTGGCCATCCGCGACACGAAGTACGCGATCCACGAACTGCGCCGCATCGCCATCCTGGCGTCGATGGTCGTGATCACGCTGATCGTACTGGCCCTGGTGCTGCGCTAACGCAGCCGCCCCGCCGCGATAAACGCCGCGATCGTGACGGCGACCAGCCCGCCCAGGTCCAGCCGCAAGTCCGCGAACACCCACGAACCCACACCGAACAGCAGCCCCGTGCGTACGCCGTACGCCAGCAGCACGCCGCCCACGGCTATCGCCTGCAGTGGCGGTCCGGCGCGCCTGCCCGTCCCGAGCGACACCACCTCGCCGATTGCGTATCCGAACGCCAGCCCTGCCAGCACGCCGAAGAAGACGTATGTCAGCGGGTTGAACAGCCACCACGCCACGCCCACCACGATGCCCGCGCCGAGCGACGAGCCCGCCCCCCGTGCCAACACCACGCCAGACATGTTGTACGTGGGGATGCGCCGCACGTTCGCGCACTCCCGACAGCGCGCGCCGACGGGCGTATGCACCATGCAACGCGGGCAGATCGCCTTGCCGCAGCGGCTGCACGAAAGCTCTGTCTCAACGCCAGGGTGGGCCGCACACTGCATCGCTGTAGTCCGGGCAGTGAAAAGGCGCCACGGCGGCGCCAGACGCACAAGCTTATCGCGTGATCGACGGAATCGACAGCAGTGATTGACGCCCGCGAGCGGGACGCCGCCTACCGCACGAGTTCGCGGTTCGGGAGCGTGCGGGCAAGCTCCAGCAGGCGCTCGATCGACGAATCTGGCAGCGGGATGTTGCCCGGCAGCGGCTCGTCGTTCCCGAAGATGCCGTGATAGTCGCTGCCACCAAGTGGCAGCAGTTCGTACTTGTCGGCAAGCGCCACCAGCCGGGCGATCGTCTCGGGCGAGTAGTTCTTGTAGTACACCTCGATCGCCCGCATCCCGGCCTCCTTCAGCTCGCGAAGGATCGGCTCGACGTCCTCCCACTTCCGCCCCAGCTCCGCCGGATGCGCCCAGCACGCCAGGCCGCCGCGCTCCACGATGTAGCGCACGCACTCGGCAGGCGACATGCGCCGGCGCTCGACATACGCCGGGCCGTTGCGCCCGATCCACTTGTCGAACGCCTCAGCGACCTTCGTCACGTACCCAGCCTCGAGGAGTGCCTGCGCGACGTGCGGCCGGCCGACGGCCGCCTCGCCCGCGATCTCCTGCACGCGGTCCCACTCGACCATGATCCCCATGCCGCGCAGCTTCTCGACGATGCCGCGGCCGCGCGCGACGCGCCCCTCTCGCAGTTCCGCCAGGATCTCCTGCAGCTTGTCGTCCTCGGGATCCAGGTAGAGGCCCAGCATGTGCACTTCCGAGCCCTCGATATCGGAGCCCATCTCCACGCCCGGGATCAGCACGTAGCCCGCGTGCTTCGCTGCCGCCTCCCGCGCCTCGGCAATGCCCTCGGTCGAGTCGTGGTCGGTCAGCGCGTGGTACGTCACGCCCTGCCCGGCTGCCAGGTCCACCAACTGCGTCGGCGTCAGGCAGCCGTCCGATGCGGTGCTGTGCGTGTGGAAATCACCCTTCGCCATGCTGCTCCCATTCCCTGTCCACGCGCTCGATCGCGCGAGCCTTGCCCGTCGCATCGTCGATGTCGACGAGCACGGAGTTGAATACGACCGCCTTCGACTTCTCGGCCACCGTGAACCGCGCCGGCATCCCGGTCAGGAACTTCCGGATTACCGGCTCCACCTCGACGCCGATGATCGAATCACGCGGCCCGACCATGCCCGCGTCGCAGACGAACGCCGTGCCCTTCGGCAGAATGCGCTGGTCCGCCGTCGGCACGTGTGTGTGCGTGCCGACCACCGCCGAAACGCGGCCGTCCAGGTACCACGCGATCGCCGTCTTCTCGCTCGTGGCCTCGCCGTGCATGTCCACCACCACCGGCGTGCCCGGCTCGACCGTAGCGAGCAGGCGGTCGGCCACGCGGAACGGGTCGTCGATCTCGTACATGAAGGTGCGGCCCATCAGGTTGATGACGGTCAGGCCGCCGAAGCGCACCATGCCGCGCCCCGGAACGCCTTCCGGGTAATTGGCGGGCCGCAGGATCGGCGCTTCGCTGTCGAGGTACGGGATGACGTCGGCCTGCGCCCAGATGTGGTTGCCGGACGTGATCACGTCGACGCCCGCTTCGTAGATGTCCCTGGCCGTCTTCACGGTGATGCCGCGCCCGGCAGCCGAGTTCTCGCCGTTCGCGACGACGATGTCGAGCCCCAGCTCGCGGCGCAGCCCGGGTACCAGCGCGCCCACCGCGCGCCTCCCCGGCTTGCCGACGATGTCTCCGATCACGAGTATGCGCATGCGTCAGTATACGGGCGCCCGACGGTTGGAGCCTGCGGTCCGCCGGTCTCACGCATCAGCGCAGGATCCCGCCGGAACGCCGTGCCACCTGCAGCACCGCCACCTGGTGCTTCACCACTCGCCCGCCAAACTCCCGGTCGATGAGTGTGGCGATGTCGGCGAAGAGCCGCTCCCGCGTCCCGTCGGGCAGGTCGATGTGGTTCGAGAATGTCCCCATCAGCTGGAGGTAGCGGCGAGTGTCGTACGTCTCGGTCCACGGGTAGTGCCTGACCGCCACTTCCTCGAACCGGCCTGTTTCGATCACAGTCGGCTCGACACGAACCGGCAGTTCTTCGACAAGCAGCGGTGCGCCAACCATGTGCGGCGCGTGCGCCCGGTACACATCCTGCACCACCTCCCAGAATCGATCCTCTCCCAGCAGCCGCACGTGGGCGTTCCAGAAGACCGCCAGGCACCCACCCGGCCGCAGCGCTTCGGCCGCCTTCGCATACCGCACCGCCGGGTCGACCCACGCGATCGATGTCGCTGCCATGACGAGGTCGAAGGCTCCCCTCTCCGTCGCCCAATCCTCGAACGACCCGCCGGCAACTTCGACGAGCGGGAACTCAGCAAGCTTCTCTCGCGCGACGGCTGCGAGGTTCGCGCCCGGCTCCAGGCACAGCATTCGATACCCGCGCCGCGCCAGTGGCGCCGTCGCCTTCCCCGTGCCACAACCGATTTCGAGGATGCGCCCTCCTGCCGGCATATCAGCCAGCCGCACGAGGTCCTCGAACAGCGCGTCCGGATACCCCGGCCGCACGTCATCGTAGAACGCCGCCGAAGCATCGAACGTCGCCGCGAGCCGCTGTCGTTCGTCGTTGGTCAGTTCCATTGATCGCCGCATCCAAACGGGCAAACGAAGGGCGCGCACCTCGCGGCACGCGCCCTTGCGACCTACGCCCTGAACGCTACCGCGCGTATTCGCTCGCCCGCGTCTCCCGCACCACGGTCACCTTGATCTGGCCGGGGTACTCGAGCGACTCCTCGATCTTCTTGCTCACGTCGCGCGCCAGCCGCATCGAGTCCAGGTCGTCGATTTCGTCCGGCTTGACGATGATCCGGATCTCGCGTCCGGCCTGGATCGCAAATGACTTCTCGACGCCCTTGAAGCCGTTGGCGATGCTCTCCAGCGCTTCCAGCCGCTTGATGTAGAGCTCCAGCGTCTCACGCCGGGCGCCCGGCCGACTGCCGCTGATCGCGTCAGCGATCTGGACGATCACCGCCTCCGTCGTCTCGACTTCGATCTCCTCGTGGTGCGCCTCGATGCAGTGCACCACCGCCGGGCTGACGTTGTAGCGCCGCGCCAGCTCGCCGCCGAGCGCCGCGTGCGTGCCCTCGATCTCGTGGTCGATGGCCTTGCCGAGGTCGTGGAGCAGCGCGCCACGCCGGCACACGTTCACGTCGGCGCCAAGCTCCTCCGCCATCATCGCGGCGATGAACGCCGACTCGACCGCGTGCTTGAGCTGGTTCTGGCCGTACGAGGTCCGGTACTTCAGCCGGCCCATCGTCTTCAGGATCTCCGGGTGCAGCCCCGGACAGCCCGCCTCGATCGCGGCCTGCTCGCCCGCCGTCTTGATGCTGGCGTCGACCTCGTGCCGCGCCTTCTCCACCACTTCCTCGATGCGGGTGGGGTGGATGCGCCCGTCGAGCACCAGCTTCGTCAGTGCCACCCGGGCGATCTCCCGCCGCACCGGGTCGAACGCCGAGAGCGTCACCGCGTCCGGCGTGTCGTCGATGATCAGGTCGACGCCCGTCGCCGTTTCGAGCGCGCGGATGTTCCGGCCCTCGCGGCCGATGATCCGCCCCTTCATGTCGTCGCTGGGGATCGGCACGACCGAGACCGTGGTCTCAGTGACGACATCGGCCATCAGCCGCTGGATCGTCGTCGCGAGGATGCTCCGCGACCGGCGGTCGGCTTCCTCCTTCGCCTCGGCTTCGAGCGTGCGGACGATGCGGTTGGCCTCGTCGCGGATCTCCTGCTCCAGTTCGCGGAGCAGCAAGTCTTTCGCCTCCTGGGTCGTCATGCCGGAGACGCGCTCTACCTCGGCGAGTTTGGTCTTGCGAAGTTCATCGAGCTCTGCGCGGGTCGCTTCCTGCTGCTGTTCCTTCTCGGTGAAGGTTGCTTCCCTGCGTTCGAGCGCGTCTATCTTGCGATCGAGGTTCTCTTCCCTGTTAGCAACACGCTGCTCAAGCCGTTGGACCTCGTCCCGGCGGGTCTTGACCTCTTGTTCGGCCTGAGCTCGGACCTGAATTGCCCCCTCTTTTGCATCGAGGAGGATCTCCTTTTCCTTTGCCTGTGCATCGGCCAGAAGCTTCGTTGCGGCCTGTTCCGCCAGCAGCTCCTGGTCCCTGGTTCCGCCACGCCGGATGGCGTAGCCGAGAAGAGCCCCGATCGCCAATCCTATAACGACGCCTATTACGGCGCCCAGGATGGCGGTCATTGGTAGCCTCTCTTTCCGGTGTTAGTCTCCCTCGAACGTAACTCGTTAACAATTCGTGACAGTTGAGCTACGGGGCCATCATACGCACCGCCTGATCCGGCGGTCAAGGAACACCGGCTCGCCGGTATCTCCCGCGCCGATCCAACGCGCGGCGGCCCAATTCGAAGCAGGATCGCAGCCACCTGCGGCTGCCGAAGCATGGATCAGAGGCAAATCGCTACGGCGCCCAGACCAGCTGCCCGTGGAATGACCCTTCCCCAATCTCGGCCACTGCGCCGTTCACCAGGTTCACGTCGTACAGCGCCGAGGCGCCCAGCACATAGATGTGGTCGCCGTCGCCGCCCCAGGCCAGCGCCGGCAGGTCTTCCTTCAAATCGGCCGCGCGCCGCGCCGGGCCGCCGCCCGCGTCGATCAGCCAGATGTCCTCCGGCAGCCCGTCGGTCGCCGGCGCCCGCGGCGGCCCGAAGCCCCGCGCGCTCACGTACTCCAGCCTCGCCCGCGCGCCCGTTTGGTCGGCAGAAGCGAAGGCGATCGTCGCGCCATCGGGCGAGTAGCGCGGCGACTGGAATGGGCTCAGCTGCTGGTCGACGCCGATCAGCGTCGTCCGTTCGCCGCTCGCCAGCTCCACCATGTCCAGCGTCTCCCCCGTCTCGGGCGCCAGGTGCGCATACACTGCCCGCTTGCCGTCTGGCGAGAGGCCGAAGGCAAGCACGTCTTCCAGCACCTTCACCCGCTCCCCCGTCGCCACGTCGATCCGCTCGAGCACGTAGACCACGCTGGTCGCGCCATCCACCAGCGAAATCTCCTGCACCACGGCCAAGATGTGCCCGGCGTCCTCCCACTGGGGGAAGCGCACGAGCTGGTTCGGGGTCGAGTGTGTAAAGACTGCGTGCTGCTTCGAACCGTCGCGGTTGGCTACCCAGAGATCCGAGCCGGCGTCGTACGTCTTGCCCTCGATCTTCGGCGGCGGCTGCAGCACGTACGCCAGCAGCTTGCCGTCCGCCGACAGCGCCGGGTCGAGCAGGAACGTGCTCTCCTGCGCGGGCGTGATCAGCGGCTTCAACGACTTCGCGTCGATGCCGTACTCGACGAGCCCCTGCGGCTTCGTGATGATCAGCGAACCGGCGCCGCCCGCAGCAGCCCCGGCCTTCTTCCCGGGCGTCGCCCCCGGCAGCGGACCGCTGCTCGACGCGCCATCACCCCCGCCGCCGCACGACGCGGACATGGCAAGGACAGCGGCCAGCAGGGACAACAAGAGGGCCGGGCGAAGATTCACCCGGCCAGCCTACCCAATCGCCGTCACCCGATCACGAAACGGCCGCTCCCGCACTCGCCTTAGCCGACGTTGAAAGAAGAGGTACTGCGACTGTGGCGCGGGCTCTTCAGCCCGCGCGATGCCGCTTCACGGCGACATCACTTTGCCGTGGCACACCTGTCCGTCACCTCACCGGCTCATCTCGGCACCCTACAGCCCCGCGGTTTCTTCCTCCGCCGCATCGCGCCCCAGCTCGCGCCAGCAGCGCGCGACGGTCGCGCGGCAGACGTCCCACCCGAAGCCGCGGCGCTGCAGGTATGCGCCCAGCCGGTTCCGAAACGCATCGTGTTCCAGCCGCTCCAGCGAACGCAGCCTCCGCGCCGCCAGCCGGTACGCCGCATCTTCATCCGACACCGCGGACGCCGCCTCCTGCGCCACGCCCGCTTCGACGCCGTTCGCGCGCAACTCCTGCACGATCAGCCGTTGCCCGCGCGGGCTCGTGCGGTCACGCGATTCCGTCCACGACCGCGCGAACTCCGCATCGTCCAGCAGCTTCGCCGACACCAGCTTCCGCACGGTCTCATCGACGAGTGCCGGTTCGAACTTGTGCTGCTTCAACCGCTGCCGCACTTCCCGCTCGCTGCGTGGACGCCGCGCCAGCATCGCCCCTGCGACATCGAGCGCCTGCCGCCGCACGTCGGCCGCCACGATGGCCTCGATCTGCTCACGGGCGATCGGCATGCCGGGCCGCAGGCCGTGCGTGGAAGCGATGCTCCGCGCCACGTCGAACGCCGGCGCGCCGTCGACGTATACGTCGACGCGCCCGCGCCGCTTCGGCATCCGCTCGATAGCTGTGATGATCACGTCGGCGCGCCTGCGCTACAGCTCGCCGTCCGGCTCCGGCTCCCCTTCGGCGACGGCGATGCCGCCCGCCGGGCTGGCGCCGTTGCCGTTGCGGCTGAACTCCGCGGGCACGGTCGCCACGCCGGTCTTGATCAGGTCCTCGATCTCGCGCGCCATCTCGGGGTTCTGGCGCAGGTACTCCTTCGCGGCCTCGCGCCCCTGGCCCAGCCGCACGTCGCCGTAGCTGAAGAACGCGCCCATCTTCTTCAGCACGTTGTTGTCCACCCCCAGGTCGACGATGTCGCCCTCGCGGCTGATCCCGCGGTGCTTGCCGCTGAACAGGATGTCGAACTCCGCCGTCCGGAACGGCGCCGCCACCTTGTTCTTCACGATCTTCGCTCGCACGCGGTTGCCGATGATGTCGGTTCCCTGCTTCAGGGACTCCGCCCGCCGCAGCTCAACGCGCACCGAGCTGTAGAACTTAAGGGCGCGCCCGCCCGGCGTCACCTCCGGGTTGCCGAAGACCACGCCGATCTTCTCGCGCAGCTGGTTGATGAAGATCACCGTCGCGCGCGACTTGGAGATCACGGCCGTCAGCTTGCGCAGCGCCTGTGACATCAGCCGCGCCTGCAGGCCCGGCAGCGAGTCGCCCATCTCGCCCTCGATCTCCGCCCGCGGCACCAGCGCCGCGACGCTGTCCACCACGATCACGTCGACGGCGTTGCTGCGCACCAGCGCGTCGCAGATCTCCAGCGCCTGCTCGCCCGTATCCGGCTGCGAGATCAGCAGTTCCACCACGTCGATGCCGCATGACTCCGCGTGGTCCTTGTCAAGCGCATGCTCGACGTCGATGTACGCAGCCACGCCGCCGGCACGCTGCGCCGACGCCACCACGTGGTACGCCAGCGTCGACTTGCCGGCGCCCTCCGGCCCATAGATTTCGGTGATGCGCCCCCGCGGCAGCCCGCCCACGCCGAGCGCCAGGTCGAGCGCCAGCGATCCCGTGGATACCACCTCGACTTCGAAGTCCTGCGCGTCGCCCAGCTTCATGATGGCGCCGCGCCCGTATCGCTTTTCGATGTCGGCCAGCGCTTCCTGCAGCGCGTGGTCCTTCTTCGCCTCGCTCATCTCCGATGCGCGCGGATTGGGTACCGATTCCCGATTCTTGCCTGCCATGCCAGCCTCCTGCCAAACGTAGAACAAATGCGCTATTGCCGCGCCATCATAGGCATCGCCGCGATGGCTGTCAAGTACATTTGTTCGGAAAAAAGCTGCCAGCTCTTAGCCGTCAGCTCTCAGCTTCCGTTCTCGGGCATTGTACGACGAATGAGCCGACCCGCGTGGCTCAAGCTCACGCTCGCCGTGCCGCCCCCAGCATCGCCTCCAGCGCCACGCGCAGCGCCGCCACGTCCCGCACTTCCGCATCCGGCGCCTCTTCCCACGAGCGCGGCTGCTGGGCGATGTGACGCCCCGTACGGAACAGCACCGTGCGCATCCCCAGCAGCTTGGCCGGTGCCACGTCGTTGTCGATGCGGTCGCCGATCATGATGCACTGCTCCGGCGCGACGGCTAAGTCCTCGCAGCAGCGCAGGAACAGCCGCACGTCCGGCTTGCGATACCCGTGCGTGCCCGACACCTCGCGATGGTGGAAGTAGCGCCCGATGCCGTGCGCGTCGAGCACGCTCAGCGTGTCTGCCGGCTGATTCGCGGCGAGTCCGAGCAGCAGCCCGCGCCCGTGCAGCCATGCGATCACCTCGCCGATGCGATCCCGCAGTTCGAAGGGGTAGCGCCCCTGCGCACGCTCACGCAGCGCACGATACGCCCGCTCCGCGCGCATGTGGTCGCCATTCACGAGCCGGGTGATGATCGCCGTGTGGGCGTCCGGCGCGAAGTGCTCGACCGCCCAGGCAACCGCCGCGGCGTATCCTTGGGGCGTCACCGCGATGCCCTCGCCTGCCAGCACCGCGACGATATCAGCGTCGATCAGGCGTTCGTGCTCGATCTCCGTATTGATCGGCCCGCCGACGTCGAACAGCACCGCGCGTATCTCGTCCATTCAGCTTCCTGCCGCCGCGGGCGCGGGCCAGTCGCCGAACGCGCGCTCTATGACCGCCGCGGCGGCAAGCGCGATGTCGTCACGCCACGGGCGGGCGACGACCTGCACGCCGATCGGCAGGCCTTCGCTCGACGCGCCGCTTCGCAGGATGGCGACCGGCTGGCCGGTGAGGCTGTACGGAAGCGTGTAGAGCCAGTTCTCGAGCGGCACCGGCCCGTGCGGCGGTGCGGCGTCCGCCGCCACGGGACAGACGATGACGTCGTAGTCCTCCATGAACAGCGCCATGTAGCGGCGGAATCGCTCCCACTCGAACAGGTGCCGCTCGACCTCCTCGCCCGAAAGCCTGGCCTCGCCCGATGGCACCCAGCGGTCCCACGACACCGAGCTGGGCCGGCGCCAGTAGGCCAGCGTGATCGGCAACGACTCCTCCAGCCGCGGCGGCCGCGCCTCCGACACGCGCGCGCCCGCCGCTTCCAGCACACGCGCCGCCGCCTCAGTCGCAGCCACCGTCTCCAGCGATGGCGCCGCGTCCGGCATCCGCGTGTAGTACGCCACCCGCAGCCCCTCGACCGCCACCGCCGCCATATCGCCGATCGGCATCGGCACCACGCCGGCATCGCGCCCGTCGGGGCCGGCGATGATCGGCAGCGCCAGCGCCAGGTCGGCGATGCTGCGCGCCATCGGCCCGATGGCGGTGCGAGGGTCGCTCATCGCGCCGATGCGGGGGAAGTGGCCGGTGTTCGGGACGAGGCCGGACGTCGGCTTGAGTGCGGCGACGCCGCAGCAGTGCGCCGGCCATCGGATGCTGCCGCCGGAGTCGCTGGCGATGCCCAGCGGCGAGCCACCCGCCGCGATGATCGCCGCCTCGCCGCTGCTGCTGGCGCCCGGCGAGCGGTCGAGGTCGTGCGGGTTGTTGGGGCGCGCGTAGACGGGCGAGCCATCGTTCACGTTGGTCTTGCCGAGCAGGATCGCGCCCGCGGCCCGCATGCGGGCGACGGCCGTCGCATCGCGCTTCGGCACGTAGCCGCGCCGCCCTTCGAAGCCGGCGGCGCAGATCAGGTCCGACGTCTCGAGCCAGTCCTTCACCGTGAACGGCACGCCGTGCAGCGGTCCGACGGCGTCGCCGCGCGCGATGGCGGCGTCCGCCGCGCGCGCCTCCGCCAGCGCCGCCTCGGCGCGAAGCTGCACGACAGCGTTGATGCGCGGGTTCACGGCCTCGATCCGGCGCAGGTGCGCGGCGACCACCTCGGCCGCCGATGCCTGCCGGTCGCGTATCAGTTGCGCCAGCCGCGTGGCCGGCAGGGAGCACAGGTCATCCAACGTGGTGCCTTTCGTGCGGCGCGGCGGCGGCGATTGATTGACGGCGTTGGATTTCGCGGTTTCCGCGCCAGACTGATTGTATTGAATCCAGCGCGACGCGCGTGCGGGTGATTGTTCCGGGGGCCACATCGGTTCGAGCCGGGCGCAGTACGCGATCGATCATCGGACGAGCGTACGCCGAGGCCGCGCGAAGTCCAAGCGGGCGTGTCACATGGACGAAAACCACTCCACCCCACGCAGGCATTTTCTCGTAGCCGCCCGCTGGCCTAGAATCGGATCACGTCTCGGGCGGGGGCCAGTCCCGGCGCCGAGGACGCTTGAAGCCACAGGAGGACCGCGTGGAATATCGACCGCTTGGACGGACCGGCGTGAAAGTGAGCAGCCTCACCCTCGGCTGCATGATGTTCGGCGGCAAGACTTCGCCCGCCGACTCCTTCGAGATCATCGACAAGGCGATCGATGACGGCATCAACTTCATCGACACCGCGAACGTGTACAGCCTCGGCCGCAGCGAGGAGGTGACCGGCGACGCGCTGAAGCGCAACGGCCACCGCCATCGCATCGTGCTGGCAACGAAGGTGCACGGCGTCATGAACGGCGACGACCCGAACATGCAGGGCAACAGCCGCCGCCACATCATCGAGCAGTGCGAGGCGAGCCTGCGCCGGCTGCAGACCGACTACATCGACCTGTACCAGATCCACCGGCCGCAGCCCGACATCCCGATCGACGAGACGCTGCGCGCGCTCGACGACCTCGTGCGGTCGGGGAAGGTGCGCTACCTCGGCACCAGCACGTTCGCCGCGTGGCAGGTGGTCGAGTCGCTGTGGACCGCGAAGGAGCTGGGCCTGAACCGCTTCATCTGCGAGCAGCCGCCGTACAACCTGCTCGACCGCCGCATCGAGCGCGAGCTGCTGCCGATGGCGCGGACCTTCGGACTGGCGACGATCCCGTGGAGCCCGCTGGCGGGCGGCCTGCTCACCGGCAAGTACAAGCGCGGCGAGGAGCCGCCGGACGACAGCCGCTTCGGCGGCTCCGAGCTGAACCCCGTGCAACGTCGGCGGCTGAACGACCGCATCTTCGACGTTATCGAGGGGCTGGAGCCGATCGCGAAGGAGAAGGGCTGCACGCTGTCGCAGCTCGCGCTGGCGTGGGTGATGCAGCAACCCGGCGTGACCAGCCCGATCATCGGCCCGCGCACGATGGAGCAGTACCTGGACAACATGGGCGCGCTGACCGTCGAGATCAGCGAGGACGACCGCAAGCGCATCAACCGCGTGATCCGCCGCGGCGACTCCGTCGCCCCGTTCTACGAAGCGGAGTTCGGGCCGCACCCATATAGGGTGTAGGTGGTAGGGGGTAGGTTGTAGTTGTAGGGGCGCGCCGCTGCGCGCCCTTACCGCCGCGCGTCAGCAGGGGAGGCTGGTGAACAACTTCGCCTGGATCAGCATGTCGATCGAGTTGATGTTGCCGTCCTTGTTGACGTCGAAGTCCTTGATGTACTTGCCGCTCGTGCGCGGGCCGAAGTGCGACGCCACGACCACCATGTCGAGCGAGTTGACCTTCACGTCATCGTTGACCGACGCCGCTTCCCGGCCGTCCGAGCACACATCGCCGTCCGTATCCACGACGAGCGGGCTCGACATGTAGCCCTTGAAGTCGACGCTGTCGAGCAGGCGGTCGCCGTCCGTGTCCACCAGCGCCGGGTTGGTGCCGATGATCGCCTCGAAGGCGTCGGTCAGTCCGTCGTGGTCGGTGTCGCCCGCGGGCGCTGCCGTCGGCTTCGAGGCGGCGTTAACCGGGTCGGTGCCCAGGGCGCATTCGGCGCCGTCGAGCACCAGGTCGTCGTCGGTGTCGTTCAGCAGCGCTTGCGTGGGGCCGGTCGCGGCGGGGCACTGGACGTGTGCGCTGCCGGCGGGCCCGACCTGCGCCTCATCGTCGTTCGGCAGGCCGTCGTTATCGATGTCGAAGTCGCAGGCGTCGCCCTCGTTGTCGGAGCTAACGACGGTGATGTCGTCGAACAGCTTGCCGAAGACGTGCAGGTCGATGAAGTTGCCGTCGGTGTTCGCCTGAGCGGGATTCCAGACGCTGGGGCAGTTGTCGGCGACATCGGCGACCTGGTCGAGATCGGCGTCGGCCAGGATGTTAAAGCTGCGCGGGACACTTGTCGCCGCGTTCCAGTCGCTGTCGCCGAACTGGTACGCGGTGACCGTGCAACCGCCGGGAACAACGGCGGTCAGGTGAATCGTCGCGCCGGACGGATTCGTGCACTGCCCCGACACACCCCACAGGATCGGAAGACCCGAACTGGCGGTGGCGCTCACGGTAAAGTCCGGCGCGCCCACCGTCTTGTCCGACAGGGCGGCGAACGTGATCGTCTGATTGCCCTTGGTGATGTCGAACGAAACTTGCTGAGATGCGGGGTTGTAGTTCTGGTCTCCGTCTTGGGTGGCCTGCACGGTGCATTGTCCAACGTGGACGAACGTCACGAGGCTGCCCGCCGCCGAGCAGGTGGACGGTGTAACCGACGACAACGTTACAGGCAGGCCCGAGCTGGCCGTCGCTGCGACTGCGATGGACGCCTCATCGAAGCGTTTGCTCGGCGGTTGATCAACCGTGATCGACTGATTCGCCTTGTTGATCGCGAACGTCGCGACCACGTCGGCGGCCGGCAGCCAGGTGCCGTCTCCGGCCTGGGAAGCGATGGCCGCGCAGCTCCCGGCCGAGACGATGTGGACGGTCTTACCGGAGATCGAACAGGCTCCGGAAATCGAGAACGTGACCTCAAGCCCGGAGTCGGCCGACGCCAGAAGGTCGAAGTCAGGGTCGCCAAACGTCTTGTCGCCCTGTGAAAAGGAAATCGTCTGATGAGGCGGACACCCGCCCGATCCGCATGGCGTTGATGTGGCAGTCGGCGTAGGCGTAGGCGTCTTGGTTGGTGTCGGTGTGACCGTTGGGATTGGTGTCAAAGGCACGAGTACGTTGATCGTGACGTTGATGCACTGCGTGGCGGTCACGATCGGCGGATCCGGCGGCTGGTTGTTGGCGTCGCACGTGACGACTTGCACCGCGTTCTCATCGGCCACAGCGACGCCCCAAAGCGTCAGAGGCGCGGTGCCGGGGCTGACGGCAGCGGCCACGTTGTAGTGCACCGTGCCAAGCGCGGTGACACTGCCGGATGCCATCGTGTCACCGACGGCGGTGTGGCTGTAGCAGGAGAGGAACGAGTTGGTCGTGCCCGCCCCAAACCAACCGGTGTCGTCATCCGGCGCCGGCGAGGAGCACGAGTGGAGCGCGGTCAGCGCCAGATTGCGCGTGGGCACGCCAACGCCGACGCCCAGTTGCGCGGCGTTCGGGTTGTAGACATTGAAGTTGAATGCGATGACGTTGACGGGCACGCCGAGGGCGACCGGGTTGCCGAACTTCACGGTGATATCGAGTGGCCCTGACCCGGCGAACACGTCGCAGTCCACGCCTGGCCCGTTCCCACAGTCCAACGCGACGAAGTAGGTGTTGGTCGGCAGCACCCTCCGTGTTGGCGTCCGCGTTGGCGTCAACGGGTTCGGCGTGTCGGTCGGCGTGGGTGTATTGGTCGGCGTCGGCGTATCGGTGGGCGTCGGCGTATCTGTTGGCGTGTCGGTTAGCGTAGGCGTGGGCGTAGCGGTCGGCGTCTCAGTCGGCAACCTGTTAACGGTGACGCGGCCCATCATCTGCGTCACGTGAATCAGGCAGGCGTAGTAGTACGTTCCGGGCGTATCGAATGTGTGTATGAAGGGCGGCGAGTTCGAATTCTGGAGGCCGGAGTCGAAGCCGCCCGTGCAGTCGATGTACGTGTCGTCGGTGCACTGGGTGACGGTGTGCAGGGTGAGCGTCGTCCATTGCCACGAGATGGTGTCGCCGGCGTTGATGGTCTTTGGATAGCTGTAGCCTTGGGCTGCGCTTACTCCGAACCAGTTGTCGCCGACGTTCACGTTGACCGTCGCCGCCCGCGCTTGCCGCGCGCCGACGATAATCGATACCGCTGCGACCAGAACGAGAAGCACCAGGGCGGCGGCGGTGGAGGGCGCCCGCCAGCCGCTGGTACGCGCCCGCTCAGGGCCGGCAGCTGGGATGCGCTCGTCTGTCATGTCGCTCGCGCGGGGGTGCGCTTCAGGGTGTTCCTATCCTGCGCTTCTATGCCATCTCCTACTAGAGGCGTCGGCCCGTTTTCTGTCAAGGGCGGGGCCGCAGTAGCGTAATGGGAATCGGCGTCCCAATGATCGCGATGATGCTCCTCCTCCTCGCGCGGCATTCGATTGGATTCAATCCTGCATCCGCGGCTTCGACTGCGTCAACCGAATAAGAGGTACATTCAGCACCTATTTGGCTGCGAAACCAGGGGGTCTTGACACGGCGCTGGTTCTCCAGGCTGCCAACGGAGTCGCCGCGTGGCGGCGCGCGCCCGCCGCAAACGCACTGAAATCTCGAAAGGAACGAACACCATGATCCCCACGCAGCCCTTCGGCAGTACCGGGCACGAGAGCACGCGCACCATCTTCGGCGCGGCCGCCCTCTGGGGCGCGAGCGAGGAGGAGGGGGAGCGCGCGCTGGAGCTGGTGCTGCGCCACGGCATCAACCACATCGATGTCGCCGCGTCGTACGGGCGGGCGGAGCGCCGCGTCGGCGCGTGGATGCCGCGGCATCGCGAGAAGTTCTTCCTGGCGACGAAGACCGGCGAGCGCACGTACGAGAAGGCGCGGGACCAGATCCGCCACTCGCTGGAGCGCCTGCAAACCGACCACGTCGACCTGATCCAGTTGCACAACCTGGTGGATGAGGCGGAATGGGAGACGGCGTTCGCTCCCGGCGGCGCGCTGCAGGCGGCGGTCGAGGCGCGCGAACAGGGGCTGACGCGCTTCATCGGCGTCACGGGCCACGGCGTCACCGTGGCGGCGATGCACCTGCGGAGCCTGGCGCGCTTCGCGTTCGATTCGGTGCTGCTGCCGTACAACTACGTGATGATGCAGAACCCGAAATACGCCGCCGACTTCGAGGCGCTGTCGAAGGTGTGCGCCGAGCGCGGCATCGCGATGCAGACCATCAAGGGCATCACGCTGGGGCCGTGGAACGAGAAGGAGCACACGCACGGCACCTGGTACGAGCCGCTCGTCGAGCAGGCGGAGATCGACCGTGCCGTGCACTGGGTGCTCGGGCGTCCGGGCATCTTCCTCAACACCGCCGGCGACCTCACGCTGCTGCCGAAGATCCTCGACGCCGCCGCGCGCCACGCATCGCGCCCCGGCGATGCGGACATGCGCGAGTTGGTGCGGCAACGGGGGATGGCGCCGCTCTTCGTGTAAGGCCGCCGGCCAGAACCAAGAACTTAGAACCAAGAACCTACCGAGCTGGTGGAGTGGGCTCGTTGAAGTGGCGGTACGCTGGTCCGCCAGCGCGCCATGGCGCCGCTCTTTGCACAGGCCCGGCCTACAACCTACAACCTACCCCCTACAAACTACCGGCGCTGGTCGGGCTCCGCGCCGCCGACGAACTTCGGTTTGTATTCCGGCTCGCGCCCCGCCATCTGGTCGCGATGCATCCGGTCGTGGCGGTAGTACGAACGCAGCCACTGCATCGCCGTCAGCCGCCCGAACATCGGCTGCGACGCCGTCCGCTCGAACTGCTCCGGCGTCATCGAGTGGATCAGCGCGATGGTCGTGGCGCGCTCGGCGCGCAGCTGCGCCGTCAGCTCCGCGACGCTGCGCTCCTGCGCCTCGGTGAGGGGAATCGCCGGCCGCTCGCCGCGCACGCTCGATACGTCCGGGTCGTCCTCGGCCAGCGCCCGCTCGACCCACGCCCGGTACGACGTCTCCATCTCCGCCAGGTGCGCCAGTTGCTGCTTGGCCGACCACTGCGCCTCGCCCACCGCATCGGCCGGCGCGGAGCGCGCCTGCTCGTCCGAGAGCGCCTCGGCCTGATGCAAGAGCGCGTCACGTTCACCGGTCATCTTGTCAAGTAACTCGCGAATAGCTTCCGCTGTCGCCATATCGAACCTCCGCCACCGGCTCGAACGCCCTCCGGGGACGTAATACCCCGCGCTCTTCGGGCGTTCTACGTGTGTCAAGCCTAGCGGAGAAGGAACGATGGCCAAACGCGACCCCCACCGCACCGAGAAGCTCCGGATCGCCGTCCGCTACCTGCTGGAGCGCGGCGGGCTCGCCCCGGGCAGCCAGTCCCGGCTCGCGGAGCACTTCAAGGTGTCCCGCCAGCGGGTCCACCAGATCGTCGTAGAAGAGCGGCGCCACCTCCCCGGCCAGGGCGATCGCGAGCCGGCGCAGACGGCCTCGGGAGCGTTCTAGGCGTGCACCGCCGGAGTCCATCCACCAGCGCATAGACGGGAGAGACGGGACAACATGGCGAAGCGCGATCCCCAACGGACCATGAAACTCCGCATCGCGGTGCGCTACCTGCTCGACAGGGAGTGCCTCGCGAAGGGCAACCAGAGCCGGCTCGCCGAGCACTTCAAGGTCTCGCGCCAGAGGGTGCACCAGATCGTCGTCGAGGAGCGCCGCCGCGAGCACCAGGTGACCCTCGCCCATTAGCGGGCCGGCGGCTTCGTCGCCGCGACCAGCACGCGGCGACGGTAGGGCTTGAACTGTAAGGTCATCGACATCTCCATGAACAACGCCCCCACCGCCGCTTCGCCCATTTCCTGGGTGAGCGGCTCCTTGGCATCGAGAACCGCCGAATAGGTGGCTGTCATCGGCTCTGGCCAGCCGGGAGCCTCCTCATACAATTCAACGCTGAACCCGGCGCTTATCAGCGGTGGGCGGTAATCCTCGACCGGATCTGTTCCCAGGATCGGCAGCGTGGCCGCCCGCGCGTGATCGAGTTCGTACGCGGTGAAGACGAAGCGTCCGCCGGGGCGCAGAATACGCGCCACTTCGGCGATGGCGGCCTGCTTGTCTGGCGCGTACTGGAGCGCATCCTCGCTCATCACGCCGTCTGCCGAATCGGCCTCCAACCCCGTGGCAGCGAACCAACCCACGACGAAGCGCGCGCGATCGGCCAGTCCAAGCTCGGCCGCCCTGGCGCTTGCGTACTCCACCGCGCCGGGCGCGCCATCGATGCCGGTGAGATGCGCCTGCGTCTCACGCGCCACCCACAACGCCGGACCGGCCATGCCGCAGCCGAGATCGACGAGCGTGTCGCCCGGACGAAGGCGGAGTTCGGCGGCAACCCGCCGTAGTTCCGGAAGCGTCGTAAAGCTGATGTGGCCAAACCCCTCGGGAAAGTCGGGACCTTCCGCAAGCTCATGCCACAGGCGGCGCAGCGTCGGGCTCTTGCTCACACCGCGATACACCGCGTCGTAACCAGCCGAGACAATATCCGGTTCCATTCTGGCCTCCCGTCATGTTCCGTGCGGCGTAGCACGCCAAGTGATCCGTACCCGGTAGCTGGTGGTGCGTTCACACCGCCAGCCATCCCCCTTTAATCCCGACTACCCACTACCCACTACGAACTACTAACTCGAAAACCCCACGCGCTCCGCCGTCGCCTGCGCGTACAGGTCGGTCATGCCGGCGATGTAGTCCGCGATGCGCCGCGCCAGCGGGTCCTCCGGGCGGGTGTACTCCGACGCCGCCACCTCCTCCGGGTGGCGCATGAAGTGCTCCCACAGGAACTCCAGCACGCGTCGCGCCCGCTCCGCCTCGGCGAGCCGCTCCTCCCACAGGTACACGTTCTCGAACAGGTACGCGCGCAGTTCGTTCGTCGCGGCGGCCACGCCGTCGCTCATCGCGATCTCGCCCGCGCCGCGCGGCTGTGACGCCGCATCCCACGACGCATCGACGATGTCGCTGACCAGCGTGTCCACCCGCTGCGAGTGCGTCTCCCCCAGCACCCGCCGCGCCTCCCCAGGCAGATCCTCCGTCCGCAGCAGCCCCGCGCGCACCGCGTCGGCGATGTCGTGGTTCAGGTACGCCACGGAGTCCGACAGCCGCACGATCTGCCCTTCCAGCGTCGATGCCAGCGGCGGCCCCCACTCCTCGCTCGACCAGTAGCGCTCTTCCAGCTCGTCGAAGATCCCCTCGCGCGGCTTCGAGTGCTTCAGGATGCCCTCGCGCACCTCCCACGTCAGGTTCAGCCCCGCCCCGGCCGCCTCCAGCAGGTCGACGATGCGCACGCTCTGCTCGTTATGCCGGAACCCCTCGGGCAGCAGCGTCCCCAGCACCTGCTCGCCCGCGTGCCCGAACGGCGTGTGCCCCAGGTCGTGCCCCAGGCCGATCGCCTCCGCCAGGTCCTCGTTGAGGTTCAAAGCGCGCGCGATCGTCCGCGCGACCTGCGCCACTTCCAGCGTGTGCGTCAGCCGCGTCACGTAGTGGTCGCCGGCCGGGGCGATGAAGACCTGCGTCTTGTGCTTGAGCCGGCGGAACGCATTGGAGTGGATGATCCGGTCGCGATCCCGCTGGTACTCCGTCCGCATATCGGACGGCGCCTCCGGACGCTGCCGCCCGCGCGTCTCCACGACGCGCATCGCCCCCGGCGCCAGCAGCCGCTCCCGCTCCTCCAGCCGCTGCCGTACCGATTCGTGCGGTCGTGTCATCGATGCAGAGTGTAGGCCACGCGATCCCCCCCGTCGAGCGCCTGCCACCGGCTGCCGTCGCCGCTTGATCGCACTCCCGCGCGGCGATAGATTAGCCTCACCCGTACGTCAGGTGCCGGGTCAGAAGCCCGGCCCATGCACGGCGATTCCCTGGAGGTTCCCATGGGCCGGCCGGTTCTCCGCACGCGACTCTGCGACATACTCGATATCGAGTACCCCGTGATCCTCGCCGGCATGGGCGGCGTCGCCACCGCCGAGCTCGTCGCGGCGGTGTCCGAGGCCGGCGGCCTCGGCATTCTCGGCGCGGCGTCCATGCCGCCGGACGAGATCGAGCGCCAGGTGCGGCGCGTCCGCGACCTTACGTCGCGGCCGTTCGGTGTCGATGTGCTGCTGCCGAGCGGCGTCGCCGCACCGACGGCCCCGCCTGCCGCCGAGGGCAAGCCGCAGGCCGATGCGAGGCCGAAGCGGCCGCTCGAGTACCTGCCGCAGCCGTACCAGGACTTCGTCCACAACGCCGAGCACGAGTTCGGCCTGCCGCCGCGGCCCGAGGACCAGGACTGGTCATCGGGCATGCGCCGCCTCGGCTCCGCCGGCTTCTCGAAGAGCCAGGTCGAGACGATCCTCGAACTCAAGGTGCCCGTGTTCGCCGCCGGGCTCGGCAACCCCGGCCCCTATGTCGAGGCCTTCCGCGCCCAGGGCGGCAAGGTGATCGGCCTCGTCGGCAACGTGAAGAACGCCCGCCGCCTCGCCGACTCCGGCACCGACGTCGTCGTCGCGCAGGGCACCGAAGCCGGCGGCCACACCGGCCGCATCGGCACCATGGCGCTGCTGCCGCAGGTGATCGACGCCATCGCCCCGACGCCCGTCTGCGCCGCCGGCGGCATCGGCGATGGCCGCGGCGTCGCCGGCGCGCTGGCCATGGGCGCCGATGGCGTCTGGGTCGGCACGGCCTTCCTCGTCTCGAAAGAGGCCACGTGGCCGGACCTGCTCAAGCAGCGCATCCTCGCCGCGACCGAAGAGGACACGCGCGTGACGCGGCTCTACAGCGGCAAGACCATGCGCAACATCAACAACCCGCTGATCGAGTACTGGGAGTCGCAGAAGCTCGATGCGCTGCCGATGGGCATGCAGGGCATCATCTCCGGCGAGATCATGGCCGGCGCCACGCGCGCCCAGAAGCTGGAACTGCTAATGAATCCCGCCGGCCAGATCTCCGGCATGCTGCACGAGTCGCGATCCGCCCGCGACATCCTGGAAGATATGGTGCGCGAAGCCGCCGCGATCATCGCCGGCGACCTCGCCCGCCGCGTCACGGCGTCGGTGTAAGCTGAGGGCGCCTGCTACGCTCCCCTTCCCGGCGCGGGAAGGGGCCGGCGGTTAGGTCGGGCGGGGCGGCGTCGATCGATGTCGCGAGACCGCTCGTCCGATTGTTGAAGGGTTGGATTCATGCCTGACGCCGCGCTCTCCGACCTGCGCATCATCGACCTCGCCGGCGAGATCGGTGTCTACTGCACCAAGCTCCTCGCCGACCTCGGCGCCGATGTCATCCGCATTGAGCCGCCGGACGGCGACCCGCTCCGCGACATCGGCCCCTTCTGGCACGATGAGCAGGCGGCGGACCGCAGCCTCCTCTTCTTCAACTTCAACACCAACAAGCGCAGCGTCACGCTCGATATCACCCGGCCCGAAGGCCGCGCGCTCTTCGAGAAGCTCGTCGCCGGCGCCGATGTCGTCGTCGAGACGTACAAGCCCGGCTACCTCGACGCCCTTGGGCTCGGCTACGACGGGCTGAGCGCGATCAAGCCCGGCATCATCCTCACGTCGGTCACCGGCTTCGGCCAGGACGGCCCGCACGCGCACTACACCTGGTCCGACATCGTCGGCGTCGCGATGAGCGGCGTGATGACGCTGGCCGGCGACAAGGAAGACCCGCCGAACATGCCGTACCCCAGCCAGGGCTACATCGGCGCGGGCATCCAGGCGGCCGCCGGTACGCTCATGGCCGTCTGGCACCGCGACAACACCGGCGAGGGCCAGCACGTCGACGTCTCCATGCAGGAGGCGCTCTCCATCAACCAGGAGACCGCCATGCAGACCTACGACATGCTGAAGGCCATCCGCACCCGCACGGGCGCGCGCGGCCTCATCCCCATCGATATCCCCGGCATCGGCGTCTACGAGTGCGCCGACGGCCAGGTGTTCGCGTACCTCGGCTCGCCGGGCGGTGCGCCGTGGACGGTGATGCTCGACTGGATGAACCGCGAAGGCAAGGCGGAAGACCTCAACGAAGAGCCGTACATCTCGCTGATCCGAGAACTGCACCTCCGCTTCCTGACCAGCCTCACGCAGGAGCCCGCAAAGTTGCCGGAGCGCATCAAGAACCTCGGCCACATCTACGGGGTGTTCTCGCGTTTCTGCGCGACCATGCCCAAGTGGACGCTCTACGAGGAGGGCCAGAAGCAGCGCCTCATGTTCGGCATCGTCTCGACGCCCGAAGACCTGGCGAAGAACCCGCAGCTCAAGGCGCGCCACTGGCTCCAGCAGGTCGATCACGACCATCTCGGCGCAACGGTGGACTACGCCGGCCCGCCGTACCGCCTGCACGAAACGCCGTGGGCCATCCGCAGCCGCGCGCCGCTCCCCGGCGAGCACAACGCCGACGTCTTCACCGGAGAGCTTGGTCTCTCGGCGCAGGAACTCGCATCCTTGCGCGAACAGCAGGTCATCTAACCGTCAGCATCGAAGTTCAGGGTTCCAGGTTCCGCTCATGAAACAGCCGCTCTCAGGACTTAAAGTCGCCGATTTCTCGTGGTTCGGCGCCGGGCCGATCTGCGGCGAGAACCTTGCATCGTTCGGCGCCACCGTCGTGCGCGTCGAGTCCGAGTCGCACCCGGACGGCCTGCGCGGCGTCGCGCCGTTCGCGGCCGGCAAGACCGGCTTCAACGTCAGCGGCTACTTCAACAACTACAACGCCGGCAAGCTCGACCTCACGCTCAACCTCAACACCGATCTCGGCCGCAAGATGCTGCTCAAGCTCGTCGCCTGGTGCGACATCTTCCTCACCAACCACACCCCGCGCGTCATCGAGCGCTGGAACATCAGCTACGACGAGCTGAAGAAGGTCAACCCGCAACTGATCGGCGTCTACCAGCCCATGCAGGGCTTCGAGGGTCCGCATCGCTACTTCATGGGTTTCGGCGCGGTGCTGGGCCCGATCACCGGCTACAGCTACCTCAGCGGCTTCCCGCACCGCCCACCGATGGGCCTCGGCACCAACTACCCGGACTACGTGATCAATCCCGGCCACACGCTGATCGGCATCCTGGCCGCGCTGCGCCACCGCAAGAAGACCGGCGAAGGCCAGCTCGTGGAGCTCGCGCAGATCGAGTCATCGGTGTCGCCGCTCGCGCCCGCGATCATGGACTACGCCGCCAACGGCCGCATCCAGTGCCGCGCCGGCAACCGCCTGCCGCATGCCGCGCCGCACGGCGCCTTCCGCTGCAAGGACAGCACCTGGAACAACCAGCCCGAAGACCGCTGGATCGCCCTCGGCGTCTTCGATGACGCGCAGTGGGCCGCGCTCGTCGAGGCGATGGGCTCGCCGGCCTGGGCGCGCGACGCGAAATTCGCGACGCTCGCCGCCCGCAAGCAGCACGAAGACGAGCTCGAAGCCGCGCTCACGGAGTGGACGCGCGAGCAGACGGCCGAAGAGGTGATGGCGCTGTTGCAGTCGAAGGGCGTGCCTGCCGGCGTCGTCCAGAACGCGCGCGACATGCTCGAGGACGAGCACCTGAAGGCCCGCGGCTACTACGTCTACCTCGACCACCCCGAGGCCGGCGTCACGGCCTACGACGGCCCGCCCTTCCGCCTCTCGAAGACGCCCGGCGTCCTCCGCACCCCGGCCCCCCTCCTCGGCCAGCACAACGAGCAGGTCTGCAAAGAGATCCTCGGCATGACCGACGAAGAGATCGCCGAAGCCCTCATCGAACAAGCGCTGTACTGACGGCCGGCAGAGCAGAGAGCAAGAAGCAGAGAGCAGAGGCCGCGCGACCTCTGCTCTCTGCTTTCTGCTCTCTGTTCGCGCCGCGTAGCGGCGCCTACGCCACCTCGACGCCGTCCGTCACGCGCCACTCTTCGTCACCCAGCAGCTGCGCCAGCGTGGCGCCGTCCACCGGGTACTCCGCCAGCCGCACTTCGACGTTGCGGACGAGCTTCATCAGCCGCTCCATCACGTTCGCCGCGCCCTCGCGGTTCGTGTTCGGCAGGACGACGGCGATCACGTTGCCCAGGTCGCCCGCGAAGTCCACGTGGCGCAGCCACTGCTTCAGCGCCAGCCGCGGCATGTCGAGCGCTTCGTGGGTTTCGCCGACGATGCTGAGCACAGTGAACGGCTGGCCGTAGCGGGCCGCCCGCGCGATCTCTTCCTCGGCGCGCAGCCGGAAGTACCAGTTGGCGTGCAGCCCCGTCTCTCGGTCGAACGTGGGCCTGCGCCGGTCGCTCGCCAGCGCCGCCGCCTGCGCCGGCGCAAGCGACACGATCGTTGCGCCCGCTTGCGGCGCCGGCATCGCGCCCACGCGCCACGCCATCAGGATGAACGCGGCGACTGCCACCGCCTGCAACGCGACCTGCAGCGCGAGCGGATCGACTGTCGATGCTACTGCGACAGCCGCGGTACCGGCGACGAGCGCCGGCACGAGCAGCAGCAGTGTTCGGATGATCGCGGACGGCATCAGCGGCTACCTCCACTCAGGCAAACGGTGGGCATGTTGGCCAGCGTCGGCGGCGCCTGCGCCGGGCAGCCGCTGTCCGCGACGGCCGTCTGCAGCCGGCTGAACAGCGTGTACGTCTTCCCGTCGGACTGGTACCAGTACGGGTACGTCCCGTCCTTCGCCGGCAGTTCCTTCGTCACCGTCGTGAGCAGGCAGCCGGCGTCGAACGCCTGCGCGCACAGCGTCGCGAAGTCGTTCTGGGTCGACGGATAGCTGGCGTTGCGGGTGCGATACGTCTCGAGCAGCGTCGCGATCACCACCAGGTCGGACCGGCGGCGCGCATCCAGCGCGGCGTCTTCGGGCGAAGGATCAGGCGGCGTCGGCGTGGGGGCGGCTGTTGCAGCGGCCGGCGGCGATGCCGGGGCCGGCTCTCCCGCGGCGTTGGACGTTGAACGCCCAAGCACCGCCGAGACCGCGATCACGCAGATCAGCACGGCGAACGGGACGATGTATCGTGGGTCGCGGATCGCGGCTTTCAAAGATTCCATTCCAGTTGAGTATCGTCGATACGGAGGCTTCCGCCAGTCTCATCGACAGGCCTCGGCGGCTCAATAGGGATGAACCCTTACGTGTGCACTCCGCGCCTGCGCCCCGTCCGGAGCCCCGTGGCTCACCCCCTGAACATCCACTGCCGATAATTTGGCAGCGGACTTACCGCGGGATTGACATCGAACCGATGCAGGACAGTACCGCTTCGCCCCATACGACGGCCGGCGCAGCTCAGCGCCGCTCCTTCGTCGCGCGCCTGTCCCTATCGTTGAGGCGGTTCGATGCGGCACTGCCAATCGGCATCAAGCTCGCGCTGCCCCTTGTGTTCCTGGCCGCCGTCGGCGGCGGCATCGTCGGCGTCACCTTCTATCGCTCCGAAGCCAATCGCATTCGCGACGAGTACGAGGCTCGCGGCCTCCTCATCGGCCAGGACGTGCGCGGCGCCGTCGCCGCGCAGCGCGTCAACGGCGCGATGCTCGGCGAGTACCCCGGCGGCGTTCAGCGCCACATCGACGCACTCATCGCCATTCAGCCATCGATCCTGCGCATCAACGTGTACCAGGTGCGGGGCGGCGAGCTGCTAACCGTGGCGAGCACCGACCACGGCGCCATCGGGTCAGTGAACACCGATGAGGGCGACCTCCACGCTGTCGAAGACTCGCACGTCCTCAGCCACGACGACGATGTCAACGACGTACCCGCGCTCGAGGTCGCCGTGCCGTTCCGGCTCGAGGGATCTGCTCCGTTCGCCATCGGCGTCTACATTTCCACGGCCGAGCGCGACGAGGCGCTCGCCGCGCTGCTCCGCAACTTCACGATCGGGATCCTGCTATCGACCGCGGTCCTGATCGCCGTGCTCGTGTCCGGCGTGAGGTTGCTGGTCTTCAGACGCGTCAAACTCGTCCTCACCGCCACCAGCCGCCTGCAATCGGGCGATTTCGCCGCGCGCGTCGAACACGTCGCGCTCGATCACCCGCGAGATGAGATGCTGCGCCTGGCCGCGCGCTTCAACAGCATGGCCGCATCGATCCAGCAACTGCACGAGCAGGTCGAAGCGGCCGCGACGACGGATCAGCTCACGGGGCTGCACAACCGGCGCTTCGTCATGGAAACGCTCGACCGAGAGATCGCCCGCGCGCGGCGCGGCGGCGACCCGCTCGCCGTGATCATGGCGGACGTCGATGGCCTGAAGCAGATCAACGACCGGCTCGGCCACGGCGGCGGCGACCATGCGATCCGTCACATCGCCACCGCGTTGACGGAGGCCGTGCGGCACAGCGACTACACCGCCCGCTTCGGCGGCGACGAGTTCGTCGCGGTGCTCCCCGGCTGCCCCGAAGACCTGCTCGCGGCCATCCTCGAACGCATGCGCGTCGCGGCGGCACGCTATCCGAACGGCGAGCCGTCTGCCACCACCGTGAGCGCCGGCGGCGCGATGCTCCGCGCCGGCGACGACACCGCGACGCTGCTCGCCCGCGCCGACGACGCCCTCTACGCCGCCAAGCGCGCCGGCAGGAACCAGGTCCGCCTCGTGGCCTGACCACCAGCCCGCCGCGTACCACCAACCTCGCAAAGGCCGTAGACTCCCTTCCGTACAGGACAGACCACGTATGCCGCCGGGCATGCCCCCTTCAGGAGGAGAACATGGCGCAGATCGATGGCGGCGACCTCGTCGCCCGCATGCTGAAGCGCGAGGGGATCGACACGATCTTCACGCTCTCCGGCGGCCACGTCCAGAACATCTACGACGGCTGCATCGATGAAGGCATCCGCGTCATCGACACGCGCCACGAGCAGGTCGCCGGCCACGCCGCCGAGGGCTACAGCCGCCTCACGCGCAAGTGCGGCGTCGCCGTCGTCACCGCCGGCCCCGGCGTCACGGACGTCGTCACCGCCGTCGCCACCGCGTACCAGAACGCCAGCCCCATGCTCGTCATCGGCGGTGCCGCGCCGCTCAGCACGTCGCTCATGGGCGCCCTGCAGGAGATCCCCGGCACCGTGGAGATGATGCGCCCGATCACCAAGTGGTCGGCCACCATCCCGTTCACGAAGCGCATCCCCGACTACCTGGCGCAGGCGTTCCGCGTCGCGCTCACCGGCCGCTTCGGCCCCGTGTTCCTCGAGATCCCCTCCGACGTCCTCTTCGGCCGCGTTGAAGAGAGCGAGGTCGAGATCCCCACCGGCTACCGCACCGACGGCCGCACGCAGGGCGACTTCCGCCTGATCAAGGAAGCCGCGCAACTGCTGGCCAACGCCGAGCGTCCCGCCGTCATGGGCGGCACCGGCGTCTACTGGGCCGATGCGGGCGGCGCGTTGCAGGAGCTTGCCGAGAAGGTGCAGGCGCCGATCTACCTCAACGACATGGGGCGCGGCATGGTCCACCAGGACCATCCGCAGTTCATGACGCGCACGCGGCGCACCGCCTTCGGCGAAGCCGACGTGATCCTGTTCGCCGGCACCATGATCGACTTCCGTCTGCGCTACGGCCGCAGCATCAACCCGGCCGCGAAGGTCATCTCGATCGACATCGACCCCAACGAGCTGGGCCGCAACCGCGGCATCGACATCGGCATCGAGGGCGACCCGCGCAACGCGCTGCTGCAGATCACCGCCGAGCTGGGGGCGCGCGGCGCGCGGCACGACGACTGGATCGCGAAACTGCGCGACGGCGAGACGAAGGTCGTCGAGCTGCGCCAGCGCTGGCTCCACTCCGATGCAGACCCGATCCACCCGCTGCGCCTCTGCAACGAGATGGCGAAGTTCGTCGACGACCGGACCATCGTGGTCGGCGACGGCGGCGATATCGTCGGCCTCGCATCGCAGGTGCTGCCGGTCAACGAGCCCGGCCAGTTCATGGGGCCGGGCCCGCTCGGGACGCTTGGTGTCGGCACCGGCTTCTGCATCGCCGCCAAGGCCGTGCAGCCGGACAAGCGCGTGCTCATGGTCAACGGCGACGGCTCGTTCGGGCTCAACGGCTTCGACTTCGACACGCTCGTGCGCTTCAACATGCCCGTTGTCTCCGTCGTCGGCAACGACCGCCAGTGGGGGCAGATCATCGTGGGGCAGGAGAAGATGTACGGCCCGGAGCGGGTCGTCGCGACGCGGCTGGCCGACAGCGCGCGCTACGACCGGGTGGTCGAGGCGCTGGGCGGCTACGGCGAGTACGTGACGAAGCCCGGCGAGATCTTCCCGGCGATCGAGCGCGCATTCGCGTCCGGCAAGCCCGCGTGCGTGAACGTCATCATGGACCAGAAGCCGGAAGGCGTCTCGGGCGGCTACGAGTTCCTCGGTTAGCCGCACCGTGACCGAGAGGCACATGCAGGCATCCGGCATGAAGCAGCACCACAGCACGGCCCGCCGCGTACGGCTGGCGCTGCTTGCGATGCCGCTGCTGGCGCTGCTGGCGCTCTTCTCCGCCGCGAAGTGCTACCCAGACGGCACGCGCATCGTCATCTTCGTCCAGGGCATCTACACCGCGTACGACGCCAGCGGCACGCAGGGCTCGCTGGTCGAGAACCATCGCTTCGAGACGCTCAAGGCGGCCTTCCTCGCGCGCGGCTATGACGAGTCCGCGCTGCTCGACTTCAGCTACGCCGGCGGCGCGGTCGCCGCGGGCGGCGCGTGGCAGCCAAAACCATACGGCTGCGAGATCACCGACCGCCTGCCCGACGAGAACCTCAAGCCGCTCGAAGCGATGCTGAAGGACCTCCGCAAGAAGCACCCGCAGGCGCACTTCACGCTCGTCGGCCACAGCCTCGGCGGCTACCTCGTGTTCCTTGAAGGAGCGCGCGAGGCCGCCCGCGCGCCTGGCGACAAGCTTGATATCGACGTCGTCGTCACGCTCGACGCGCCGCTCAAGGGCGTCTCGGCGGACAAGAAGATCATCTTCGACATCCTCCGGTGCGAGAAGACGTACGCCGCCGGAGCCGATCTCGTCGCCCAGAAGCTGGATGCTCGCACGCCGGACGTCCGCCGCTACCAGGCCGCGGTCATGGCGCAGCAGGGCGTGCGGTTGGCCACGCTCGGCAACGCGTACGATTGCGTGTGGAACACCGCCCATTGCCTGCCGGCGGGCGTCTGGATCGACGACAGCGACACGCAGTTCCTCGATGGACAGGCCTCGATCTCGAAGACCTACTACATCGACACCACACCCTTCGGCAGCCACGAGATCATCCTGACCGACAGCGCCGCCGTCCGCGACACCGTGGCCTTCGTCGGCGCGCCGTAGCTCCGCCGCACCGCCTGACGCCCGCTTTTCGTGCTGAGATAAGTGCGTTGCCCCTTTTCTCAGCATGAAATCGTACGTCTACTTCCGGTTCCGTATCGCCTTTCTCTATAATGCCGGACGTTACGCCACGGGCACGGCGCATCCCATCACAGCCCCCAAAATTCGAGGGATCGAATCGTTGATCAACCCGCTGACCGCGCTGCTCGGCCTCTTCTCCCACGACGTGGGGATCGACCTCGGCACCGCCAACACCCTCGTCATGGTCAAGGGCCGCGGCATCGTCATCGATGAGCCCTCCGTCGTCGCCATCGACCGCCAGACGAAGAAGATCCTCGCCATCGGCGCCGAAGCCAAGCGCATGGTCGGCCGCACCCCCGCCAACATCGTCGCCATCCGCCCACTCCGCGATGGCGTCATCTCCGACTTCGAGGTGACGGAGCGCATGCTCCAGTACTTCATCCGCTCGGTCCACGAGCGCTTCGGCTTCGGCATCCCGCGGCCGCGCGTGGTCGTCGGCATCCCCAGCGGCGTCACCGAGGTGGAGAAGCGCGCCGTGCACGATGCCGCGCTCAACGCCGGCGCCCGGGCGGCCTTCCTCATCGAAGAGCCGATGGCCGCCGCGATCGGCGCCGGCCTGCCGATCATGGAGCCCAACGGCTGCATGATCGTCGACATCGGCGGCGGCACGACCGAAGTCGCCGTCATCGCGCTCGGCGGCGTCGTCGTCAGCACGTCGATCCGCACGGCCGGCGACGAGATGGACCAGGAGATCATGGCCTACGCGCGCCAGGTGCATAACATGCTCATCGGCGAGCGCACCGCGGAAGAGATCAAGATGGAGGCCGGATCCGCCTACCCGCTCGACGAAGAAGGGACGGTCGAGATCCGCGGCCGCGACCTTGCCACCGGCCTGCCGAAGTCCGTCGAAGTCAGCACCGTCGAGATCCGCGACGCGCTCTCCGGCAGCATCAACGCCGTCATCGACGCCGTGCGCTCGACGATCGAGGTGACGCCGCCGGAACTCGTCGCAGACCTCATGTATCGCGGCATCGCGCTTGCCGGCGGCGGCGCCATGTTACGCGGCCTCGACCGCCGCCTGGCGCAGGAGACGCGCTTCCCGGTCTACGTCGCCGAAGACCCGCTGCTGTGCGTCGTCAAGGGGACCGGCGAAGTGCTCGAAGAGGCGAAGATGCTCCAGAAGGTGCAGTCCGCCCTCGCCACCCGCAAGCCACCGCGGTAACGAGCCGCGCGGTGCCGTCCCACGACTTTGGCTAGCCCTCGGCCGGTTTGGATTACTTCTCGAAGATCACGGTAGCGAGCGTCGGGTCGCGAGCGTCGATCTTGAGCATCACGAGGAAGTTGTCCTTCGACTTGTACTTCCGCCAGAGTCGCGGCCAATGTATCGCCAAGTAGTACGCGGCACCCACCGTGCCGAGCTCTGATAGTCCCGCGGCGTAGAAGACGGGTCGATTGTTCGCGCGGTCGACTACCCGTTCGACGAAGCCGTACGCGGTATCTGTGATCGGACTAAGTCCCGAGACCTTGATTGCCCCAGTTGTCGTCAGATCGAACGTCGCCTCGCTGTGCAGAACCGTCTCAACATACCCGGAGACCACGTTGTAGCCAGGAGACCCTAGCGTCACTATGGATGCCACGCTGTCCATTTCTTGGGCTGACAGCGGCGATTGCTGGATCTGCACTTCGACGTCCGCCACAAACAGGCTGCGCAGTACACCTGGCTTGTCGAACAGCGCCGGCAATGGGTAGGTGAAGAGGTCCCGGTAGGCATTCGACACGGACATCTCTCCGAACGCGACCACCGAGCCTTGGTACGAGCGCGCCGTTCCATGTGGATCGAGTGCCCCGCCAGCTGCTACTCGGAGATGTGATAGGTAGATGAAAATGCGTCGCCCATGGCCTATCCCGAAGAACTTGAACAGACGCGATCTGCGAGTCACGACGAAAAGCAGCCACCCGACCGTCACGAGCAGCGTGGCAAATATCAGGTCTGCAATGAGATTGGAGGCGATGTCTATCAACATGTGGTGCCCCGGTCCTGGCGCGGCCACTCCGATGCACGGAATGCTCTGACGGGCGATAACGCGTCCGCTCGCTTGATCTAGTAGGTCCCCCGCCTGCGCCGCCTGCCGCACGCATGTCCTCGATCCGGATCTCGAGCGCCGCGTCCGCGCGGCCGTCCGCTGCCACGCAATAAACGATGTCGACGCGGTCGCCCGGCTCGGCTGCGAAGTCGCCCATGTCGAACGCGATCGCGTTCCACGTCGCGCCGCCGTCGCGCAGCCGCAGCTTCAGGTGCTTGTCGCCGTTGCCGACGATGCGCGCATCGACGACGGTGACGTTGCGCGCCATGAACGTGGGCTCCGGGTTGCCCACGCCAAACGGGCCGATGCGCGCGAGCCAGCGGATCTCTTCGCTGCGCAGCTGCCGCAGCGGCAGGTTGCAGTCGATCTCCAGCACCGGCGCAAGCTCGCGCCCCGCAAGTTCGCGCTCCGCCTCCGCGATCAGGCACGCCCGCACGTCGTCCACGCGCTCGTTCTTCACCGTGAACCCCGCCGCCGCGCGATGGCCACCGAAGCGCTCGAACAGGTCCGCGTGCGCGCGCAGCGCGTCGGTGATGTGGAACTCGTCGATGCTGCGGCAGCTCGCGCGGCTCGTCTCCGCGCCGATCTCGTACACCACCGCCGGCCGGCCGTAGAGGTTCACCAGCTTGGATGCGATCAGCCCCACGACGCCCGACGAGAAGTCGGCGTGGCCGATCATGATCAGCGGCGGCAGCACGCCTCCTTCGACCATGCGCGTCGCAAGCGTCACCGCCTGCGCCGTCATCTCCTGCCGCTGGCGGTTGAGCGCATCGAGCTCGAGCGCCAGCTCGCGGCCGCGCTCTTCGTCCCGCGTCATCAGCAGTTCCAGCGCCAGCTTCGCGTGCGCGATGCGGCCGGCGGCGTTGAGCCGCGGCCCCAGCTTGTAGCCGATGTCCTCGGCGGACACCGACGCCGCGTCGACGCGCGCGACGTCCATGAGCGCGCGTAGGCCCGGCCGCGACGTGCGCGCGAGCGCGGGCAGCCCCGTGCGCAGCAGCCGCCGGTTCTCATCGACCAGCGGCGCCATGTCGCACACCGTGCCGAGCGCGGCGAGGTCGAGGTACGCCTCCGCGTCGAACGGGCGTCCCGCCGCCTCGTGCAGGGCCGCCGCGACGTGGAAGGCCAGCCCCGCGGTCGCCAGTTCCAGCATGCTTCCCGGCGTCGCGCCATCCAGCCTCGGGTTCACGAGCGCCGTCGCGTCCGGCAGCACCGGCGGCACCGTGTGGTGGTCGAGGACGATCACATCCATCCCAAGCTCGCGCGCGCGCGCCACTTCGACGACCGAACTCGTGCCGCAGTCCGCCGTCACCAGCAGCGTCGCGCCGTCGCGATGCAGCCGCTCGATCGCCGGGATGTTGAGCCCGTAACCCTCGCTGAAGCGGTCCGGGATGTATGGCACCGGCACGGCGCCGACGGCCGCCAGCGCCTCCGAGAGCTGCGCCGCCGACGTGACGCCGTCCACATCGAAGTCGCCGTACACGGCCACGCACTCGCCGGCGCGCGCCGCCCGCATCAAGCGTTCGATGGCCACGTCCAGGGCAGGCAACACGTAGGGGTCGGGGCTGGCGCCGGGCGCACCGAGAAAGCCCGACGCATCGGTCACGCCGCGGAGGGCGAGCAAACGCGCGGCCAGGTCTGGCCAGTCGCCCTGCGGGACAGCGTCCGGGCGCGGGCGGCCGCGCCAGCGGCGTCTTCGCCCATCCGGGCTGCTGTCATGGCGAAGGTCTTCGACGGCGGGCGTCGTCATTGGCGCCGAGTGTAACAGCACTCGCCGGGCCTGTCGAATCTCATCGAGCCACACCGCCGGATGCCCCGCCCGCGCTCTCATGCCCCGTAAGGGTTTGCCGATACTCCCCTAAGGAAAAGCAGTAGCCCGCACCCTGATCTCGTGCGGGAAGTGGCCGCCTGAAAGGGCGGTCTCTTCCTTGTGCGAGCACCAGCGGACTACGCCCCGCGCCCCTCGCCGAGGAACCAGCGCCGCTTCGCCTTCGGCGGGAACGCCAGCCCGAACTTCGTCGTCGCCACTTCGGTGATGTACGCCACGGCCTCCTCCGGCGAGTCGGTGACGCGGAGCGAGTGGAAGTCGTCCTCGCTGATCGTGCCCTGGGCCAGCATCGTGTCGCGCAGCATATCGATGAGCGGCGCCCAGAACTCCCTGCCGACGAGCACGAGTGGAAACTCGCTGATCTTCGCGGTCTGGATCAGCGTCGCCGCCTCGAACATTTCGTCGAGCGTGCCGAACCCGCCCGGCATGGCGATGAACGCGAACGAGTACTTCACCAGCATCACCTTCCGCACGTAGAAGTGGCGGAAGCTGACGACGAGGTCGAGGTATGCGTTCGGCTTCTGCTCCTTCGGCAGCTCGATGTTGCAGCCGACGGAACGCCCGCCCGCCTCCTTCGCCCCCCGGTTCGCCGCCTCCATGAGGCCGGGCCCGCCGCCCGTCATCACGGTGAACCCTGCCGCCGCCAGCCTCGCACCGACCTCGCGCGCCTGCGCGTAGTACGGGTTCCCCTCCTGGAAACGCGCCGAACCGAACACCGTGACGCACGGTCCGACAAAGGCCAGCTTGCGGAACCCCCGCAGCAGCTCCCAGAAGATGCGCAGCGCGCGCATCAGCTCGAACCCGCGCGGCTGCGGCCCCTCCAGGAAGCGGACCTCCGGCGGGCGGCCGTCGCCGGGCACGTGCGCGGGCGCAGGGTCCGCCTCCGGCTGCACGTTGCCGTCGTGATCGTTGGTCATGATGCTGCTCCCTGAACGGCGCTCGCTCGCCGCGGCACCGGCTTCACGCCCGTGTAGCGGCCACGGCCTGCCCCGCCGTCATCGTCGAGATCGCATCTCTGTCGCGGATCAGCAGCGACGCGACAACGCCGACGATCGCCAGCACGCCTGCGACGAAGAACGCATCGTGGAACGCCAGCACTGCACCGTCGCGCAGGGCCGGGTTGCCGAGCGACGCGTGGTGATAGGTCATCCGGCTCGTCAGCACGGTCGCGGTCAGTGCGACGCCGAAGCTTGCCGCCACCTGCCTGCCGGAGTTGAACAGCGCGCTGGCGCGTCCCGTGTCTTCCAGGCGGATCGTGGCGAAGGTCGCCGCCTGCAGCGGCACCAGCGTCAACGCGAACGACCAGCCACGCCCGAGCATGATCAGCCGCACCCACCAGACGTTCGTCTCCAGCCCGACGGCAAGGAGGGCGAACGTCGAGATGGCCGCGCCCACCATGCCGACCATCATCATCCGCCGCGGGCCTGTCGCGCGGTACAAACGCTGCGCCGGCGCCACCATCATCATCACGCCGATGGCCTGCGGGAACGTCGCGAGGCCCGACTCCAGCGGCGTCATGCCGCGCTCCGCCTGCAGGAAGATCGGCAGCAGGAAGAGCGCCCCCTGCATCCCCGCCATGCTCAGCACCTGCACCGCGTTCGCCGAAGCGAACAGCCGGTTCTGCATCAACCTCATGTCGATCATCGGGTCGGACGTCCGCAGCTCAATGGCCGAGAACACGCCCAGCAGCGCCAGCCCGCCGAGGCCGAACAGCAGCACGCGGCCGTCGTCGAACCCGCGCGACCCGGCCTCCGCGAGCGCATAGACCACCGAAGCCAGCCCGAAGGAGCCGAAGAGGAAGCCCGGCACGTCGAGCCTGCCCGTCTGCTCCTGCTTCTCCTCGCGCAGCACGATGCCCGCGACGATCAATCCGAGCACGCCGATCGGCACGTTGATCAGGAAGATCCAGTGCCACGACTGGTACTCGACGAGATAGCCGCCCAGCACCGGACCGCTGGCCGGCGCCACCACGGCAGGGATCGCAAGCATCGCCGACGCCTTCGCCCGCTCCGACGGAGGGAACGCCCGGAAGAGCATCGCCGTGCCCACGGGGGTGAGCATGCCCCCACCCACGCCCTGCATGAACCGGAACGAGATCAGCGCCTCCACGTTCCACGCCAGTCCGCAGAGCAGCGAACTCACCGTGAACATGCCCAGCGCGAACATGAAGATGCGCTTCGTCCCGAAACGGTCGCCCGCCCAGCCGCTGACCGGGATGAAGATCGCCAGGCTCAGCAGATAGCCTGTGACGACCCACTGGATGGTCGTCGTGTTCGCCGAGAACTCCTGCTGCAGCGTCGGCAGCGCGACGTTCGTGATGGTCATGTCGAGCAGGTCCATGAACAGCCCGAACACGAACACCACACCGACGAGATACTTGTACTCGATGCGGCCCAGCATGGTCACCCGTTCCGTTATCGCCCCCGGCGTCGAGCGCCGCGATTGCACCGACTATGATCCGCGCCGCCCCCTGACGCAAGCGCATGGCCCTCGGCTCCAGCCCCTACTCTCATCGCGCCGCCGCTGCCATAATCCCCCAATCATCAAACAGGAGGACGCGCGAATGAGCGGACCCATGGAAGGCATCAAGGTCGTTGAGATGGGCGTCTGGGTCGCCGGGCCGTCGTGCGCCGCCATCCTCTGCGACTGGGGCGCCGACGTCATCAAGATCGAGCCGCCCACCGGCGACCCGTTCCGCGGCCTCTTCGGCAGCGCGCTGGGCGTCGCCGTCGCGATCAATCCGCCATTCGAGGTCGACAACCGCGGCAAGCGTAGCCTCTGCCTGGATCTGAGCAACCCGGAAGCGCGCGCCATCGCAAAGCGCCTGCTCGACGAGGCAGACGTCTTTGTCAGCAACATGCGCCCACGCGTGCTCGAACAGTACGGCTTCTCTTACGAGGAACTGCGCGAGACGAACCCGCGCCTCATCTACTGCTCCATCAGCGGCTACGGCGCCGAGGGCGACGACCGCGACCGCGCCGCCTACGACATCGGCGCCTTCTGGTCGCGCGCGGGCGTCGCCATGTCCCTCACAGCGCCCGGCGCCGGGATACCACAGCAGCGCGGCGGCATGGGCGACCACATGACCGGCATGAACGCCGCCGGCGCCGTCTCCGCCGCCCTGTTCAAGCGCGAGCGCACCGGCGAGGGTCAGCGCGTCGCCGTCTCGCTCCTCCGCACCGGCATCTACATGATGGGGTGGGACTACGCGCTGGAGCTGCGCATGGGGGCGCGCACCGTCACATACGACCGCTTCCACGCGGTGAACCCCATCCTCAACTCGTTCAAGACGGGCGACGAGCGCTGGATCTGGCTGCTGCTGTTGCAGGGCGACCGCCACTGGCCCGACCTGCTGCGCGCCGTCGGCCGCCCCGACATGCTCGAAGACGAGCGCTGGCGCAACATCACCCTGCGGCGCGAAAACGCTGAGTCGCTGGTCGCGGAACTCGACAAGGAGTTCGCGAAGCGCCCGATGGCGGAGTGGGGCGAGATCCTCGACCGGAACACGGTCTGGTGGGCGCCTGTCAACACCATCAGCCAGGCGCTGCAGGACCCCGTCGTGCAGTCGTCCGGCGCGGTGCAGCAGGTCGAAGGGCCCGATGGCGCGCCCGTGCCGACGGTCAACACGCCCGCCGACTTCTACGCCACGCCCGTCGGACCGCGCGGTCTCGCGCCCGAACTCGGCCAGCACACGGAGGAGGTGCTGCTCGAGATGGGCTTCGACTGGGACCGCATCATCGCGCTCAAGGACGCCGGCGCGATCCCGTGATCGATGACCGCACCCGCGCGGTGATGGCGCGCCTCGAAGCGCAGGACGCCCGCGAGCGCGAGCTGGAGACGCCGCGCGCCGAGCGGCTGCGCCAGGTCTCGCCCGAGGTCGGCCGCTTCCTCCATACGCTGGTACTGGCGAGCCGCCCGCGCGTCATCGTCGAGATCGGCACCTCGGGCGGCTACTCGACGACGTGGCTCGCAGTCGCCGCCCGGCACGTCAGCGCCACGGTAACGACGCTGGAGATCGACCCCCGCAAGGTCGCCGTCGCCAAGGCCACGCTGCGCGAGGGCGGAAACGACGACGTGGCCACGGTGATCGAAGGTGACGCCTTCGCCTGGCTGCGTGCGCGACGCGATCCCGTCGACTTCTTCTTCCTCGATGCCGAGAAGGAGGACTACGTCGCGTTCCTCGACCCGATCGTGCCGCTGCTCTCGCCCGGTGGCGTGCTCGTCGCCGACAACCTGCTGTCCCACGCCGATGACCTCGCCGCGTTCCGCGAGCGCGCGCTCAACGACCCGCACCTCTCGGGGCTCGTGGTGCCCATCGGGCGCGGCGAATTGGTCGCCGTGAAGGTGGCCTGAAACGGCGGGCATCAGCCGGCCCCGTGCATCGCCGCTGGTTCTTCCAGATGCTCGCGATGTGCGAAGAAGTACAACAGCCCCGCCCCGATGCCCGCCAGGCACAGCGCCGCCTCGATCCCGACCGCCGTCTGCACGCCGAGATGCTCCGCCATGTAGCCGGTGAGGAAGCCGCCGATCGGCGTCGACCCGGCGAACAGCAGCATGTAGAGCGCCATCACCCGGCCGCGCAGGTGGTCCGGCGTCGCTAGCTGCAGCGACGTGTTGGCCGTGGCCGCGAACGCCGTGTTGGCCACGCCGAGCAGCAGCAGAAATAGCAGCGTCAGCAGGAACCATTGGCTCAGCGCGACCGCGCCCAGCAGCAACGCGAACGCCGTGCCGCCCGCAAACATCGTGAAGCGCGTCGCCTGCTGACGCCCCGCCAGCATCAGCGCCGACACGAGCGCCCCTAGCCCGACGGCGGCCGTCATGAACCCCAGCCCCACCGACCCGCGTTCCAGCACGTAGCGGTCGATGAGCGGCAGCATCACCGTGAAGTTGTAGCCGAACGTCCCGATGATCGCGACGAGGATGATGATCAGCAGCGCCGCCGGCGTGCGAAACGCGTACGTCAGCCCCTCGCGCAACTCGGCGAGCGGATTGATCGGCCCCGGCGCGTTGCGCTTCATCGTGTACAGCTTCGTCAGGTCCATCATCAGCAGACCGGCGATCACCGGCACGAAGCTGATGCCATTGAGCAGGAACGCCGCCTTCACCCCGACGGTCGCGATCACGAAGCCGCCGATCGCCGGCCCGATGAGCCGCGCGCCGTTGAACATGCCGGAGTTGAGCGCGACCGCGTTCATCAGGTCGTCCTTGCCGACCATCTCCACCACGAACGCCTGCCGCGTCGGTTGCTCGAACGCGTGCGCCAGCCCCAGCACCACCGCCAGCACGTACACGTGCCACAATTCGACGTTCCCGGACCACACGAGCGCGGCCAGGGTCAGCGCCTGTGCCATCGCCAGCGCCTGCGTACAGAGAATGAAGTTTCGTTTCGGCACGCGGTCGGCGATGACGCCCGCGAACAGCACGAAGATCGTGATCGGCAGGAACTGCAGCATCGTCACGGTGCCCAGCGCCACCTTCGAGTTGGTGATCTCGAGCACGAGCCACGCCTGCGCGATGGTTTGCATCCACGTGCCGCTCAGCGAGATCGTCTGGCCGAAGTAGAAGAGGCGGTAGTTCCGATTGCGGAGCGCACGAAACGTGTTCGAGGGCCGCGGCGCGCCCGCCGCCGGTTCGCCGCCGGGTTCCTCAGCCGGTACGACGCGTGGCGCCGACTGCCTCCACGGCAACGCCTCCACGATCCTCGACGGGAACCGCCCGGCCATACCGGCGAACCTTTCCGTTGTGGGGAATCCAGCCGAAGTATCGCACACGCGTGCGCGATGACGGCGCTTGACCGTCTTATGTGGCGCGGACATTCCGGTCCGCCCGCCTTACGCCCTCGATCGCGAAGGCGATCGCGTCGCGCGCGCCGCCCCACATGACACTCGAATGTGACATCTGCGTGACACCGCGCGTCAACAAATCGCAATTCGCTGCGAGGGGCGCTTGCGCGCCGGGCCATCGTGTTATCATGAACGCGTAGGTTGGCCGATGAGGGAGGTTCTCCTGGACACCGACTACCGCATCGACGTTTCCGAAGTGAACCGCAACATCGACAGCGCGGAGGTGATCGCGCTGTACTTCCCGTTGCTTCGCCGGACGCTGCTCATGGACCTTCGCACCAACGACGTCGATAGCGCGATGATCCGCGTCGTCCCCATGGCGAACACGCCCGAAGAGCGCTTCCAGTCGCTGGTGAAGATGCGTCCGCGCTTCCGCAAGCCCGACACCATCGTCATCATCCCGTGGCCGAAGTACGTCCCGAGCATCGCCGATCTCGGGATCTGGGACCACATCGTCCGCCGCTACGCGGAGACCGGCTCGCCCGAAGTCGTGCGCGAATGCGAGCGCTGCTTCGCCGAGCTCGTGAAGCTCGAGCGCGAGGAGATCCACCGCGCCATCACCGGCGAGAACTACGAGACCATGTGGGGCCAGCCCGGCATCGCCGAAGTCGAGGCGCTCGTCGGCGATGACGACGACGACGACTTCGACGAAGACGACGACGACATCGAAGACATCTTCGAAGACGACGAGCCGTAGCGGGCCCCCGAGAAACCCCAGGCCGAGCATCAGCGCCACAGCAGCTCCTTGAAGCTGCACCACGCGGGCTGGAAAGCCCGCGCCACAGCAGCAACAGTCAGTTGCTCAGCACGCTGCTCGCCCGTGGCCGCACCCCCTTGAAGCGGCAGTACGCGGCCTGAAAAGGCCGCGCCGCAGGTAAGCGGGCACGGCGCACCGTGCCCCTACTCTCTGTTGTCCGGCAGCCGTTTGCCGTTTGCTGATTGCTGTCGTCCGTTCGCCGGCGTCCCGTGGTAAGATGCGCCCGGCGAAGGGAGGCGCGCGGAGCATGCAGGCTCGTCAGATCGGCAGGCCCAACCCCACGTCGCAGGCGCGTCTCCAACTCGTCCTCGTCCTCCTCGCCGCCTGGGACTTCCTGGCCTTCCTGCTCGAACTCACCAACACGCGCTTCCTCAGCGTCGATGGCATCGATGGCGTGCTCGGGGCGCGCTCGGTCAGCGGCACCACCGCCGTGCTCGCCATCGCCTACCTGTACGCGGCACGCAACCCGATCCGCTATCGCTTCGTGCTCTGGCTCGCCTCGCTCGAACAGTTTGTCGCCCTCTTCGTCTGCACCTTCCACTGGGCGCGAGGAGACGTCGGCTTCGGCGAGACCGTCGTGCCGATCATCGTCGCCGCGGCGTTCCTGGTGCTTCTCATGACGAACCTGCCGCGCCAGACTGATACCCTCTGATCGTGAGCCAGGACCAACACCCCGTCCGCCCCGCGCAGCCCGCTCAGGCGAGCGGCGACGCCATGTCCGTCATCAGCGCCTACGGCGCGTTCCGGCTGGTCGTCGTCCTGCTCGCCATCTGGTCGTTCATCGAGGGCTTCTCGCTCTTCACCGGCAGCTTCGATGCGCTGACGCTCGGGGGTGACGACCGCACGGCCGAGCGCATCGTCGGCGCGCAGATGGTCGTACTGGTGCCGGTCTACGCGCTGCTCGCCTGGCGGCGCGACCGCTACCGCCTGCTCATCTGGGTGCCGTACGTGGCCCAGCTCGCGATCATCCTCCCGATCGCCTGGTCGGCACTGCAGGGCGAAACCGACGGCCTGCTGCTGATGCTGGTCTCCGTGATCTTCTTCGCGCTCATGTTCTACTTCTGGTGGCAGAGCCACCCGCTCGATTTCTTCCGGCCTGCGGAAGCGGAAGACGAGACCGGCGAGGAAGAAGATGTAGAAGAGGACGGCGAAGACATCGATGCCGGCGCCGGGGCAGAGCCCGGCAATCGCGACGCCGCCAGCCGCCGCCGTTACCGCCGCCTGCGCCCGAAGTAACCCGCCGCTAACCCGTCCGCAGCCCCCAGCGGTGCCCCACCCACGAGTCCAGCTGGCCGAAGAACAGCCGGTCGAAGGCAAGGCCGATCGCGACGATCACCGCCATCACGGCGAGCACGAGCGGCATGTCGTTGAGGTCGCGCCCAACCTGGAGCAGGTGGCCGAGGCCGGCGCTGACGAAGAGCAACTCTCCCGCCATGAGGGAGCGCCACGAGAATGACCAGCCGAGCTTCAGGCCCTGCGCCATCGACGGGAGCATGCCCGGCAGCGTGACGTAGCGGATCGTCTGCCAGCGGCTCGCACCGAACACCTGCGCAGCACGCCGTTGCAGCACCGGGATGTTCCGCACCCCATCGCCTGCGGAGATGGCGATCGCAAAGATCGAGCCCATGAGCACGACGAAGACGATCGCCTTCTCGGTCAGGCCGAACCAGAGCACCGCGAGCGGCAGCCAGGTGATGCTCGGTAGCGACTGCAACCCGAGCACGAGCGTGCCCAGCGTCTCATCGACCCACTTCATCGTGCCGGTGGCGACGCCGATCGTCATGCCGATAATGAACGCCAGCGTGAAGCCGATGGCGAGACGGTGCATGCTGCCGTTGACCGCGTCCCAGATGCGGCCGTTCTCGACGTTCCTCTGCAGCGCGTCCCACACCTCCTTCGGCGACGGGAACAGGTACGGCGACCAGATCTCCAGCTTGTAGACAAGTTGCCAGAGCGCGATGATCGCCGCATAGAAGAGCGCGATGCGGACGAGCTTCCAGAAGTTCGCGATGCTGAACGCGCTAGATAACATAGCCGGACTCCGCCGCTTTGCTCGTGTACTCGTCGTGCTGCAACTCCCTGCGGATCTCCGCGGCGAAGTCGACAACGGCGTGTGTGTCGGGATCGCGTGGGCGCTGCAGCGGTACGGGGATCGTGGCCTTGATCCGGCCGGGGCCTGGCGTCATCACCAGCACGCGGTCAGACAGCAGCGCCGCCTCCCGTACGTTGTGCGTGATGAAGAAGATCGTCGCGCCGGTGCGCTGCCAGATCTCCTGCAACTCCGCCTGTAACGCGTCACGCGTCTGCGCGTCGAGCGCCGCAAACGGCTCATCCATCAGCAGCATCCGCGGCTCGACGGCGAGCGCCCGCGCAAGCTGGACGCGCTGCTTCATGCCGCCGGACAGTTCGTGCACCAATGCCCGCTCGAACTGGCGAAGGTTCACGATCTCCAGGTAACGGTCAGCGATCCGCCGGCGCTCCTTCCCACCGACGCGCTTGATCCTGAGCCCGAACTCGACGTTGGCGCGTACGTTCAGCCACGGATACAGCGCCGCGTCCTGGAACACCACGACGCGGTCAGCGCCCGCACCCTTGATGGGATTACCATCGAAGACGAGTTGGCCCGACGACGGCTTGTCGAGGCCGGCGATGAGGTTGAGCAGCGTCGACTTGCCACATCCCGACGGCCCGACGACGCAGACGAACTCGCCCTCGCGGATATCGAGCGAGACGTCCTGCACGGCCGTCGTATTCTGACGGCTCGATACGAAACGCCGCGAGACGTTCCGCAGCGTCAGGATGGGTCCAAGAACACCGGAGGGCGCCATCACTGGCGACCCTCCCACGACCGGTTTCGATTGAAGCAGAACCAAGTCAGTTCCCCTTCACCTCTGGGAGATTCTTCTCCTTGAGGACCTTGTTGAGCAGATCTAGTGCGTACAGCTTTGACAGGTCAGGTTTACTGTCCAGGTAGCCGAGCGCGAACGCGTCGGCCGCCGACTTGAACAGCGACGACGCCACGGGATCGTCGGTGAACAGGATGTTCTTCCATGCGGCGTCGATCGTGGCCTGCTTGAGCGGCTTGCTCGTTATCTGCTCGATGCCCTGGTTGACGAGTTGCTTCGCGTCCTCTGGATTGGCGTTGATCCATGCCGTCGTTTCAACCTGTGCCCTCAGCAGGCTCAGCACCACGTCCGGGTGATCCTCGAGGAACGCGGTCTTGACGATCAGGTTGGTGGTCACCCATTTCCCGTCGGGCCAGAGCGTCTTCTCATCCAGGAAGAGCTTGCCGCCCGCCTCCTGGATCAAGCGCGTGCCCCACGGCTCCGGGACCCAGGCGGCGTCGATATCACCCTTCTGGAACAGCGTGAGCGTGTCGGCGTTCGCTGTGGGCAGCACCTTCACGTTGCCGCCCTGCTCCTCAGCGCCCAGGCCGTTCGTCTTTAGCCATGCGCGCAGCGCGACGTCCTGCGTGTTCCCGAGCTGCGGCGACGCCACCTTCTTTCTCGCAAAGTCGGACGGCGTGTTGATCCCCGCGCCATCGCGCACGATGAGCTGCGCCCCGCCGCTCGCGGCGCCCGCGATCACGCGCACATCGTTCCCCTTCGACTTCACGTAGCCGTTGATCGTCGGGTTCGGGCCGATGTATCCGGCGTCGATCTCGCCGGCGAACAGCGCCTCAATTTCCGCAGGCCCCGCGTTGAACGTCTTCGTCGCGAGCTTCACGTTCGTGCCCAGGCGCTCCGCATAGGTGCCGCGCGCGAGCCCCACGATCGGCTGCGCATGCGTCACGTTCGGAAAGTAACCGAGTCGCAGCGTCACGCTGCTTGCGCCGGGCGACGCGTCCGTACCATTGGTGGACGCCCTTGAGCTGTCGCCACCGCACGCCATCGACGCGGCCGTGGCGATGGCGGCGACGGCAAGCAACAACCTGGACATGACATTCCCTCTCACTACGTCGCTTGCAACAGCGACACTCTCCTCACGCAAAGAGGCCCCGCGCACTCCGCGCAGGGCCTCCAGTTGCCTGGTCAGCCGACGGTTCGATGTTCCTGCTCAGGCCCGGTCGAGCCGCTTCTTCTCCAGCATGTCGATCTGCACTACCCGCGCGTCCTGCACCACGACCTGCACGTATCCGTGCCGGATCCGGCGGATACCCCGCAGCACTTCGTCGAGGACGGTCCGCTCTCGGGCATCCGGTGCAGCTTCGGTTTCAGGCATATCTCTATAATTCCTACCGATTTAGTCGGGATTGTAATCGCCGTCTGGAATTGTGTCAAGGCCCAGCGTCAATAGGTGCCGCTGCACGGGGATGTCTGTGGCACGGCGATGCTGTCTGAGGAGTGTGACTTGCGCTCGTCTGTCGGCGAATACGGACCCGCGACGGCCGCCTAACCCGCCCCGGCCAGCGCCGAAACCGCGCGCGCCGCTGCCACCCTCACCAGCGGCGCCGCCTCGCGCATCGCCTCGGCGACTGACGTGCCCTGGCGCGTCGCGCTCTCGACGGCGTCGAACACGTCATCGCTCGCATCGAAGTCCGCGCTGACGCTGCCCGCCACCACGGCGACGCGCTTGCCGTGCGCCCGCGCCAGCCGCGCGACGCCCGCAGCGGTCTTGCCGAAGGCCGTCTGCGCGTCGAGCCGCCCTTCGCCCGTGACCACGAGATCGGCTGCCGCGATCTTCGCCTCCAGCCCCACCGCCTCGGCGACGATGCCGAAGCCCGGGGCGACGGCCGCCCCGGCGGCCACCATCAGCCCGGCGCCCAGGCCGCCCGCGGCGCCGCCGCCCGCTACCGCCAACACGTCGATGCCGGTATCGCGCAGCACCACCGCCGCGAAGTGGTGCAGCGCGTCGTCGAGCAGCCGCACAGCCTCCGGCGACGCGCCCTTCTGCGGGCCGAAGACCGCCGCCGCGCCCTGCGGTCCGCACAGCGTGTTCGTGACATCGCACGCGACGAGTATCTCGACGCCGGCAAGCCGCGCATTGCACCCCGCCAGGTCGATGCGGTCGAGCAGCGCCAGCGGGCCGCCGCCGGGCGGCAGTTCGTCGCCCGCGGCATCGAGCAGGCGCGCGCCGAGCGCCTGCATGGCGCCCGCGCCGCCATCGACCGTCGCGCTGCCGCCCACGCCGACGATGATCCGCGTGCAGCCGCGGTCAAGCGCGGCGCGGATCAGTTCGCCGGTGCCGTAGGTCGTCGCGACCAGCGGATCGCGTTCGTCCTCGCGCACCAGCACCAGGCCGGATGCCGCCGCCATCTCGATCGCCGCCGTGTCGCCGGGCGATAGCACCGCGAACGTTGCGCGCACCGGCCGCATCAGCGGGTCGTGCACGTCCACCGCCACGCGCTCGCCGCCGCGCGCCTCGAGCATCGCATCGACGAGACCCGCGCCGCCATCGGACATCGGCACGATGTCGATGCCGGCATCCGGCAAGGCGTCTCGCACGCCCGAGGCGATCGCCTCGGCAGCCTCGCGCGCGGTGAGGCTGCCCTTGAACTCCTGCGGCGCCACGACGACGCGCATCTGTCCCTACTTCCCGATCGCGATAGGCGTCGCCGGGTACTCGCCCCGAAGCAACGGCGGCAGCAGCTCTCCGAGCCGCCGCGGCACGAACAACTCGCTGGACGATGCGATCTCCTCCACCGGCCAGAGGCGATGGTCGAGCATCGCCTGGCGCTCGTGCGCTGTCCAGTTATCGCTGCGCACGTCCGCAACCGGCACACGCAGCACGAAGTACCGCTCCCGCGCTTCGATCCAGTGCTCGCCGAAGCGGAAGAAGTTATGGCGTTCCCAGACGCACGGCCCCGGCTCGCCCTCGATGCCGGTCTCCTCCCGCAGCTCTCGGCGCGCCGCCTGCTCGAACGACTCGCCGGGGTGCAGCCCGCCGCCCGGCGTGATCCACAGCCGCCGGACATCCAGGCGCTCGTCGTCCCAGAGGAACAGCAGTACCCGGTCGCGCTCGTCGATCAGCACAACGCGCCCGGACTGGCGCAGGATCGGCCTTACACCGTGCGGCGGTTCCGTGAGCATCGACGCATCATACGCCAACGCTTGCGGAAGGGGGTTGACAACAGCACAACCGTTCTATTATCATCCGGGCGTTAGAACATCTGTACTGTCCAGGAGCACCGCCATGACCCGTCGAGTCCGCATCCGCACCATCGTCATCCCCCGCTCCCGCGCCTGCCCCGACTGCGGCGGCCCCCTCGTCCACGCCGAAGGCTGCGTCCTCTGCCCCGTCTGCGGCTTCAGCGCCTGCGGTTAGCGCGCTCGCGCCGGGGCCGCATGGCCTGACGCACACGCACGCTGCCGCCGCCTTCCGTTGCTGTATCATGCCCTCGATTCACCACGGAGGGCGATCAGTGAGCGACGACCCGATGGACCAGGTCAACCGCTTCGCGGCGGTCGTCGCGGCGCTGCTGGTCGTCTTCGCCGCGCTGCTCATCGTCATGCTGGCGTGGGGCGCGCCGGACAGCGCCATCGGCCGCATCGACGACCTTGCGGGGTGGCTGCGGGACCACGACGGCCGCGACGCGAAGCTGATCGTCACGCTGGCCTCCGCGGTCATCGTGCTGCTGATGCTCATGGCGATCATCGTCGAGCTGACGCCGTCGCCCACGCAGAAGATGCGCCTCCGCACGGTCACGTCCGGCGAGGCGGCGATCACGACGAAGCAGATCGCCGAGCGGATCAACGACGAGATCCGCGAGGCACCCCACATCGCCGAATGCAGCGCCATCGTCGCGGCGCGCGGCAAGCGCGTCGAGGTGGTGTTGGAGCTCCACGTCGATCCCGGCGCCGACCTCGCCCGCGCGGCCGATGAAGCGTGCCGCCGGACGCAGGCGCTCGTCGAGCAGCAGCTCGGCATCGAGATGGCGCAGCCGCCGCGTGCGCGTCTGCACTACCGTGAGCTACGCTTGCGCGGAGAGGCGCAGTCGCGGCCTGACCAGGATTCCACCGGCTGGGAGCGCCCGGCCCGCATGCCCGAGGGGGAACGTGACGAACGAGGACAGCCCAACGCACCTGAAGAGGCGCAAGCCTAAGCTCATCGAGCGCCCCGAGCCGGAACAGCTCGTGCCCATCCTCGAAGCCGTGCTGTTCGTCGCCGACGCGCCGATTGAGATCGCCGCGCTCGCCCGCACTATCAACGCGCCCCGCGGGGAAGTGTCCGACGCGCTCGACGAACTGGCCGAGGCGTGCCGCGATCGCGGCGTGCGCCTGCAGCGCACCGGCGACCTGGTGCAGCTCGTCTCGGCGCCGCGAACCGCCGCCTGGGTTGAACGGTTCCTCGGCCTGGAGCACCCGCCGCTTACCAACGCCTCGCTCGAAACGCTGGCGATCATCGCCTACCGCCAACCGATGACGCGCGCCGGCATCGAAGCGGTGCGCGGCGTCGACTGCGACGGCCCGATCCGCACACTCATGGCGCGGGGGCTGATCGAAGAGGTGGGCCGCGCGCCGGTCATCGGCCGGCCGACGCTGTTCGCTACCACCGTGCGCTTCCTCGAGTACTTCGGCCTGGAGCGCCCCGGCGACCTGCCGCCGTTGCCCCTGACCGAACAGCCGGTCGAGGAAGAAGCCGAAGAGGCCACGATCTGAACGTCGGCGTGCTGCGCTTCTCGCTCCGCATCCCTGCCAGCGGGTCGCTCAAGGACAAGCGCCAGGTCGTGCGCAGCCTCGCCCAGCGCATCCGCAACAAGTTCCACGTGTCCGTCGCCGAGGTCGGCGACAACGATGCGTGGCAGATCGCCACCATCGGCGTCGCCTGCGTCTCCAACAGCGCCCGCCAGTGCGACGAAGTGCTCGCCGCGATCGTCTCCTACATCCAGGACTCCCGCCTCGACGCCGAACTCATCGACGTAGAAACCGAAGTCATCCCGATGTAGGAACGCCGCCCCCGGCTCTCCCGTCGCCGCCCGAGCGGCCAAGTCCGTACAGCAAGACAGCGCACCCGTCGGCGCGCTGTGTTCTGTTGTCTGTTCTCTGCTGTCTGTTCGGCGGCGCGCCGCAGGCGCCCGCCTATCTTTGCTGTTTGCTGTCTGCTGTTTGCTGTCGAGCAGTCCCGCCCGCCGCGGTCTGCTCCCTGCTCGCTGCTCCCTGTTCTGCGGCGGCGCCCGCCGCCGCCGCGGCCGCCGGCTCCGCCACCAGGTCGTACGGCAGCGTCTGCGTCACCTTCGCGCGCACGAAATCGCCCGGCGCGAACGCGCCCCGCAGCAGCACGAGCCCGTCGACCTCCGGCGCGTCGCGATACGACCGCCCGATAACGAACCCCTCGCCCACATCCTGCCGCCGCCCCGTGCTCGCCGACTCCACCAGCACGTCGATCTCGCGCCCGGCCATCGCGCGGTTGCGGATCAGCGAGACCTGCTGCGCCCCCTCCATCAGCTGCCGCTGCCGCCGCTTCTTCACGCGCTCGGGCACCGGGTCCGGCTCGCGCGCCGCCGACGACTCCGACTGCGGCGAGAACGTGAAGCAGCCGACGTGGTCGAACGCCGCCTCCCGCACGAACCCAAGCAGCTCATTGAATTCGGCGTCGGTCTCGCCGGGATAGCCGACGATGAAGGTCGTCCGGATGGCGATATCCGGCATCGCGGCCCGCAGCGTCTCCAGCATCTCGCGCACCATGCGCATGTTGCTCGGCCGGCGCATGCGTTGCAGCACGCTCTCCGCCGCGTGCTGCAGCGGGATGTCGATGTAGCGCGCCACGTTCGGAAGCCGCGCCATCGTCTCGGCAAGGCGCGGCGTCACGTGGCCCGGGTAGGCGTACATTATGCGCAGCCACGGCACCTCCGGCACCGCTTCCGACAGCCGCTCCAGCAGCTCCGGCAGCCCGTCGCGCAGTCCGAGGTCGCGGCCGTAATCCGTCGTGTCCTGCCCCACCAGCACGATCTCGCGCACGCCCTGCGATGCCAGCCGCCGCGCCTCCGCGATGATCTCGTCAGCGGTCGAGCTGTGCAGCTTGCCCTTCATCTTCGGGATGATGCAGAAGCTGCAGGGCGCGTTGCACCCGTCGGAGATCTTGAGATACGCGCTCGGCCGGTACTGGAGCGTCGTCTCCGGCACGTCGAAGCGCTGCGCGTCAAGGATCACCGGCACAACCGTGCGCGCGTAGGCGCCGATGCCGCCCCAGTCCTCGGCGCCGAACACGGCGTCGATCTCCGGCACCTCGGCCTTCAGCTCGTCGCCGTGCAGCGCCGTCAGGCAGCCGACGACCACAAGCTGCTGGCCGCGGCGCTTCCCGGCCGCCAGCTCCAGGATCGTGTTCACCGACTCCTCCTTCGAGGCGTCGATGAACCCGCACGTGTTGACGATGATCACGTCCGCCGCGGCAGGCGCGCCGACCTGCGCGTGCGAGCCCTCGCCCAGCACGCGGGCGATGCGCTCGCTATCCGCGACGTTCTTCGCGCAACCGAGGGTGACGATGTGATAACGCACGAGTTACAGCGTAGCGTATCGACGATGGGGGTGTGTTTGGGAAGGTTCGGGCGTCAGCTCCGCGGCACGACCAGCGTCACCGACGTGCTGGCGCCGCCCTTGGTGCCGGGCGCGGGGTCCTGCGAAGCGACGACGCCCGCCTGCCCGCTCACCTTGTCGGTCTCGACGACGACGTAGCTCAGGCCCGCCTGCGAGAGAGCGGCGAGCGCATCGTCCAGGCGAAGGTCCTTCAGGTCGGGAACGGTGCCCTTCTTGACCTCGCCCGGCGGCTTGCCGACGGCCGGCGCAGGCCCGCCCCCCGAGCCTTCGGCGGTGATCGTTGGTGCGGTGATCGTGGCCTTCGAGATCGTCTTCCCGCCGCTGTCGCCACTCGAGTAGTACAGGAAGATGCCGGCGACCAGCAGGAACGCGAGCACGCCTCCGGCAAGCACCCAGCTCATCGTCCCGGTCGCAGCTGGCGCCTGGATCTCCGGCAGCGGCTTGAAGGGCGGCGGCTCCTCGGTCTGCGCCTGGAAGACCCGCATCAACTCGGCCGGGTTCAGGCCCAGGTACTGGGCGTACGTGCGCAGGAACGCGCGGCTGTAGACGGGGGCGGGGAAGACCTTCCAGTCCTCTCGCTCCAGCGCGTCCAGGTACCGCTTGGAGATGCGTGTATCCCGCTCGCAGTCTTCGAGCGTGAGGCCCCGTTGAATACGGGCCTGGGAGAACGTTTTGCCGAGTTCAGACATGCATCAGTGGTTAATTCGCACCCGCGAGGTCAGGCCGGTTGGAGAGTACCCGACGCACTATGGCCGGTCAAACCCGGCAGTATGCTTAGGTAAACCCCCACGGCCGGCGCGCAGGCGCCCGCCGACCTTCGCTGTTTGCCGTTTGCTGTTGCCCCGCCCTGCTGTCTGTTCTCTGCTGTCTGTTCTGCGCAGCCGCACTACCCCCGCCCAAGCTCCTCCAGCCGGTCGTCGTCGATGCCGAAGAAATGGCCGAGTTCGTGCAGCACGGTCGTGCGGATCTCGCCGATCAGTTCGGTTTCGTCCGGAAAGTCCTCTTCGAGCGGCTCCTGGTAGATGTGGATGACGTCCGGCGCGACGATGTTGTAGCCGGAATCGCGCTCGGTCAGCGGCACGCCGCGGTAGAAGCCGTACATCGACTCGTCCGGCGAAAGCCCGGCCTCGGCCAGGTCGTCTCGGCCCGGGCGTCGCTTGACAACGATGTCAACCTGGCGCAGATGCTCCTTGAACGGCGCCGGCACGTCGCGCAACGCACGGCGCACCAGCACGATGAAGCGCGCGCGGTCCACCGCCGTCTCAGCGCGCGACCGGCCAGAGCGTGCGATAGCCCTCGCCGGCGATGGCGTTGAACATCTCCGCCCGCTCCATCCGCCGCAGTTCGGCGAGGATTTCGTCGCACTCCCGCGCCGCGTCCGCAAAGCCGTTCTCGGCGATGCGCGCGACGATCGCGTCCCACACGCCCGACTCGACGAATCCGTTGATGTACCGCGGCCACCAGATCGCGCTGATCTTGCTCGGCAGCCGGAACCGCGGCCGCAGGATCTTCAGGCTCTTGAAGCGTTCCTCGGCCGTCGTCACCCGCGGCACCAGCTTCACCATCGGCGCGTCCGCTTCGCTGAAGCGATTGTCGATGAGCAGGCGCTCGGGCACCGTGACGAAGCGGAACGCGACGACCTCGGCCGTGCGCACCGTCTTCAGGATCGCCCCGTAATCGAGATCGTACGCGTTGTCCATAGCGTGCCGGACAGCTCCTGATTCGGAACGAAAGTGTGGGTGTCTACATCCTACCACGCGTGATCTTGACGTTCGATCCGCGCCTGCGTCCGCACGGCGACCGAAGCTACGCCTTCCTGTACCCTGAGGCATGTTGCTTTCGCGCGAGGAACTCGTCCGGCACGCCGCCGGCCGCCCCACCGCCATCACCGTCGGCGTCTTCGATGGCGTTCACCTCGGCCATCGCCACCTGATAGCGACGCTCAAGGCCCGCGCGGCGGAGCGCGGGCTGGCGAGCGGCGTCGTCACGCTGCACCCGTCGCCGATCCAGGTGCTGCGCCCGCAGATACGCATCGCCTACCTCACCAGCCTCGAAGAGCGCGTCGAGCTGCTGCGCGCCACCGGCGTCGATGCCGTGGCGCCGCTCACCTTCACGTCGGAGGTCGCCGAGCTTTCCGCCTTCGACTTCCTCCAGATGCTGCGCGAAGCGCTCGACATGCGATTCCTGCTCATGGGCCCGGACAACGGCTTCGGCCGCGGCCGCGAAGGCTCGCCCGAGCGCGCCGCTGAGATCGGCCGCGATCTCGGCTTCGAGGTCGAGGTGCTGGACGACGCGCTCGATGGCGATGGCGGCCGCGTCAGCGCCACCGCCATCCGCAACGCCCTCACAAGGGGCGAGATGGAACTCGTGGCCGCACTGCTCGGCCGGCCGTACGCCCTGCGCGGCCCGATCGTCCGCGGCCACCAGCGCGGCCGCGCCCTCGGCTACCCTACCGCCAACATGGCCGTCACGCCGGACCGCGCCATGCCGGCCTTCGGCGTTTACATCACGCGCGCGCAGCTCGGCGACCGCATCTATCCCTCCGCCACGAACATCGGCATCAACCCCACCTTCAACGACATCGTGCCGTCGGTCGAGACGTACATCCTGGACTTCGAGGGCGACATCTACAGCCGCGAGTTGCGCATCGAAGTGCTGCACCGGCTGCGCGACGAGCTGAGGTACGGCACCAATGAGGAGTTGACGGCAGCGATCGCCGCCGACGTAGAGGTCACGCGCGAGTACTTCGCCGCGAACCCGTGAGGCTCAGCCGCCCTTCTGCCTGACCAGCGGCGAGAAGCGCCGCGCGAACGAAAGCGCCATGCGCGCCCGCCGGCCCGGCGGCATCATCGCGTACACCGCCCATGGCAGCAGGCGGAACACCGTGCGCCGCACGCTCGAGGGCCGCGCGCGGGCGGTGAACACGTACCCCAGCGGCAACGAAACGGTCTTCTCGAAGACGGGCTCCGGCTCCATGCGCTCAGGCTACCACAGCCCGGCAGAACAGAGAGCAGAAAGCAGAGAGCAGACCGTCGAACTGACGCTCTGCTCTCCGCTCGGTTCGATTCTGTGGTCTGCCGTCGTTCGTCGGCGCCGCGGCTGCCCCGGCCGCCACCCTTTGCTGTTTGCTGTTTGCTGTTTGCTGTCGTCCCCGCCGCTCTATTCCTCGAACTTGCGGAAGATGACGCAGGAGTTGTGGCCGCCCAGGCCGACGGAGTTCGAGAGGGCCACGCGCACCTCCGACCGGCGCGCGACATTCGGCACGTAGTCCAGGTCGCAGTCAGGGTCCGGCACTTCGTAGTTCAGCGTCGGCGGGATGATGCCGGTGCGGATCGCCTGGATCGAGGCGATCGCCTCGAGCGCGCCCGCGCCGCCCATCAGGTGCCCGTGCATCGACTTCGTCGAACTGATCGCCAGCTTCCTCGCGTGCTCGCCAAACGCCGTCTTGATCCCCGCCGTCTCGGATCGGTCGTTCAGCGGCGTGCCGGTCCCATGCGCGTTGATGTAGTGGACCTCCGATGGCTCGATACCCGCCTTGCGCATCGCGCGCGTCATTGCCACCGCCGAGCCGCGGCCCGTCTCGAGCGACGCCACCATGTCGTACGCGTCGTTGCTCGCGGCGTAGCCGGCGACCTCGGCGTAGATCTCGGCGCCGCGCCTGCGCGCGTGATCGAGGCTCTCCAGCACGAGCGCCGCCGCACCCTGGCCCACCACGAAACCGTCGCGCCGCGCATCGAACGGCTTGCACGCGCGCTCCGGGTGCTCCGCGTCGTTCGCCACCGCACGCAGCGCGTGGAAGCCAGCCATCAGCACCGGCAGCAGCGGGTTGTCCGTGCCGCCCGCGATGATCGCCTCGGCGTCGCCGCGCCTGATCGTCTCCCACGCCTCGCCGATCGCGCCCGTGCCCGTGGAGCACGCCGCCGCGATCCCCATGTTCACGCCGCACGCGCCGGTAGCGATGGCGATCTGGCCCGACGCCGCGTCCGGCAGGATGTTGCTGATCAGGAACGGGCTCACGCGCCGATAGCCGCTCTTCAGGAATATCTCGTTCTGCTCCAGCAGCATCCCGTAGCCGCCGCCCGCCGAACCGAAGACGACGCCGATGTCGTCGCGGTTCGACTCATCGATGACCAGCGCGGCGTCCGCCACCGCCTCCAGCGCGGACACCACGGCGAACTGCCCGTTCTTGTCCATCCGCCGCAGGTCCTTCACCGGGATCACTTCTTCCGGGTGGAAGTCTTTGACCTCGGCGCCGATCTGCACCTCGAACTGGCTCACGTCGAACTGCGTCAGCCGCGCGACGCCCGAGCGGCCCTCCGTCATCGCCGCCCACGCGTCGCGCCAGTTGTTGGCCAGCGGGCAGACGGTGCCCATGCCCGTCACCACGACGCGCCGGTTCGGCAGGTGCTCGGGACGAGAGGGGGTGCTCAAGAAACGGCGGCCTCGCCCGGCGCGGCACGCAGCTCCGCCGGCTCCAGCCGCGGCCCCGCGAGCACCAGGTCGCGCCACTGCGACTCGTCGAAGACGTCGATCATCTCCGCGTCGCGGTCGACGCGGCGGCCGATGTTGGACAGCACGTGGCCCGGGCCCATCTCGAAAAACGCGGACGCGCCGGCGCGGCGCATCTCGCGGAACGCGCGCATCCAGTTGATGGCGCCGGTCATCTGGTCGCTCAACTCCTGCCGCACTTCCTCTGCGGTCACCAGCATGCGGCCGGTCAGGCTCGACACGACCGGCGATCTCGGATCGCGGAATTCGATGCCGTCGATGAAGCGCCGCAGCTCCTCGCGCGCCTCCGCCATCTTCGGGAAGTGCCCCGGCACGGAAATCGGCAACTGCACGACGCGGCCCCGCTCCTTCAGCGATTCGATCGCGCGCGCCAGCGCCGCCAGCGTGCCGGAGATCACGGTCTGCCCCGGCGCGTTCACCGCCGCCACGCCGACGTCGCCGTCCGGCGACACGCGGCTGCATACGTCGGCCACGTCCTCATCGGTCGGGCCGATGATGCTGGCCATGCCGCCGGGCCGCCGCTTCGACCACTTCGTCATGATGCGGCCGCGTTCCCGCACGAGCTTCAGCGCATCGGCGAACGAGATCGAGTCAGCCGCCGCGGCCGCCGAGAACTGCCCGAAGCTGTGCCCGGACACGTGCGACGGCCTGATCTGCCTGCCCATCTCCGCCGCCCGCTCGCGCAGGTACACGAGGTACGCCCAGCTCACGGCCAGGATGGCCGGCTGCGTGTTCACCGTCTTCTGGAGGTCCCGCTCGGAGCCCTCCATGACGATCCGCGTGACGTTCTGCTTGAGGATGTCGTCGGCCCGGGCGAAGACCTCGCGCGCGCCGGCCGAAAGCTCGGCGACGCGCTTGCCCATGCCCGCATGCTGCGAGCCCTGTCCGGGGAAGATGAGAGCGAGCTTGCGCTCGCGCTGCGGGGTCTGCTCCATGGGAGTCTTCACGAACGCCTCAGCCTGGAAATCGAAGCAATCATAGCACAGTCACTTGACGCCATAGCCGTTGTCCAGTTCGGCCGTTCGCCACGCACCCTGCACGTTATACTGCGGGCGTTTCCCGGAGGTTTCGCCCGATGCGCGGCCGTCACGTGCTTTCCATCGCCGACCTCAGCCCCGACGAGGTCACCACCATCCTGAACACCGCCCTCAGCATGAAGCGCGACGGCGGCGGCCATGATCTGCTGCGCGGCAAGACTCTCGCCCTGATCTTCGAAAAGCCCTCCCTGCGCACCCGCGTCAGCTTCGATGTCGCCATGCAGGAACTGGGCGGCCACGCCATCTACCTGAGCCAGGCCGAAGTCGGCCTGGGCCAGCGCGAGCCGGTCTCCGACATCGCTCGCGTCCTTAGCCGTTATGTCGATGTCATCGCCGCCCGCACGTACGAACACCGCACGCTGCTCGACCTCGCGCGCCACTCCGGCGTGCCCGTCATCAACGCCCTCTCAGACGAGGAGCACCCCTGCCAGGCGATGGCCGACCTGCTCACCGTCCTCGAGCGCTACGGCACCCTGCGCGGCATCCGCATCGCCTTCGTCGGCGATGGCTTCAACGTGGCGGTGTCGCTCGCCGAAGCCGCCGCACTCACCGGCATGAGCTTCGCCATGGCCTCGCCCGCCGGCTACAGCCTGCCCGAGGCGACGGTGCGCCTCGTGCGCGACATCGCTTCGAAGACCGGCGGCCGCCTCGACCTCTACGAATCGCCCGCCGATGCCGTGCGCGACGCCGATGTCGTCTACACCGACGTCTGGGCCAGCATGGGACAGGAGGATTCGTACGCGCAGCGTAAGGAGGCGTTCAGCGGCTACGCCATCACCGCCGACCTCATGTCGCTCGCCAAGCCGACGGCGATCTTCATGCACGACCTGCCGGCGCATCGCGGCGAAGAGGTGATGGAGGACGTGATCGAAGGCCCGCAGTCCGTCGTGTTCGACCAGGCGGAGAACCGACTCCACGCCCAGAAGGCGATCCTCGCGCTCACCACGAGCGATCATGACCTGTAGGTCGCAACGATGAGCGACCTGGTCAACTTCCTGCGCGACAACTTCGAGCAGTTCAACGCCACCTCGGCGCTCGATGTCGTCATCATCTCGCTGATCTTCTTCTGGGTGCTGATGCTGCTCCGCGGCACCACGGCGGCGGCCGTGATGCGCGGCGCCTTCATCCTGCTCATCGCGGCGTTCGCGCTGGGGCGCGCCTTCGACCTGCGCGTGCTCAACTTCCTCCTCGCCAACTCCTTCACGGGCCTGCTGATCGCGCTGCCGATCATCTTCCAGCCGGAGATCCGCCGCGCCCTCGAGCGCGTCGGCCGCACCGGCGCCCGCGCGTTCGGCGCCGGCGCCGGCAATCACGGCACGATCGAGGCCATCGCCGACGCCGCCGTCGATATGTCGAAGCAGCACGTCGGCGCCCTTATGGTGCTGGAGCGCGAGACCGGCCTGCAGGACTACATCGAGAGCGGCATCGCGATCGATGCGCTGCCGTCGCCCGAGCTGATCCACGGCATCTTCTTCCCGAACTCGCCCCTGCACGATGGCGCGGTCGTCCTGCGCGGCAACCGCGTCGTCGCGGCCGGCGTCACGCTGCCGCTCTCCGATAACACCACGCCCGGCGAACTCGGCACGCGCCACCGCGCCGCGCTCGGCATCACCGAGCGCACCGACGCTGTGTCGGTCGTCGTGTCCGAGGAGACCGGCGGCATCTCCGTAGCCGCCGAAGGCCGCATGTACACGCGGCTCGATGAGGCGCGGCTGCGCGCGCTGCTGGACCGCCTGCTCGGCAACCGCCGCAACGGGAGGACGTGATGGACTTCCTGCGGCAACTCCCGCACGCGATCTTCATCCTCGGCCGCGGCGCCGTGCTCTCCGTCGTGCGCAACCTCAGCCTCGCGCTGCTCGCCGCCGCGCTCGGCCTCAGCCTCTGGCTCTTCATCACCGACCGCCAAAACCCCGACGAGGCGCAGGCATTCAGCAGCGCCATCCGGATCGACTTCGTCAACGTGCCGACCGGCCTCGCCGTCGCCAACACGTCCGAGGCCAACGTCCGCGTCCGCATCGAGGGGCCGCAGAGCGAGCTGCAGAAGCTGCAGGCCGACGACTTCCAGGCGACCGTCGACCTCGGCGGGCTGGAGAAGGGCGAGTCGGCCGCGGTGGTCAGCGTCAGCTCCTCCCGCCGCCGCGTGGACGTGACCGAGGTCACGCCGGGGCGCGTCACGGTGACGCTCGAAAGCCTGCGCACCAAGGAGGTGCGCGTCGCCGCATCGCTCGTCGGTTCGCCGCAGCAGGGCTTCGCCGCCGCCGGCCAGACGACCGACCCGGAGACCGTAACCGTCTCCGGGCCCGAAAGCCTCGTCGCGCTCGTCGATTCCGCCGTCGCCGTGGTCGATCTCACCGGCCTCCGCACGAACTTCACCGAGCGGGTCGAGCTGAAGCCACTGGACGTGCGCGGCAGCGAGATCAGCCGTGTCAAAGTCGCTCCGCCGCGCGCCGACGTCAACATCGACATCGAGCAGCGCGAGTTCAGTCAGGAGTTCGTGGTGACGCCGCTGGTGACGGGGCAACCCGCCGCGGGCTACAACGTCGCCGGCATCCGCATCGACCCCCGGCTCGTCACCGTCACAGGCCCGCTCGACGTGCTACAGTCGATCGACGCCGTGCGCGGCATTTCGACCGAGGAGATCCCGATCACCGACGAGCGCGCCGACGTGCAGCGCAACGTCCAGGTCATCCTGCCGCCAAACGTACGGCTCCAGGGCACATCCACGGTGAAGGTCACGGTCTCGATCAAGCCCGCACGCGGCGAGGCGGCCTTCCGCGTCGTGCCGCAGGTGCGCAACGTCGCCGCCGGCCTCGCCGTCATCTCGTCCGACGCGGTCGTCGTGACGCTCGCCGGCGACGTGCCGGCGCTCCAGGCGCTGACGCCCGAAGCGATCATCGCCGTCGTCGATGCGCAGGACCTCGGACCGGGGCTCTACGCGCTGCCGCTGCAAGTCACACCGCCCGCCGGGACCACCGTCGTGCGCACCGATCCCGGCGAGCTTGGCATCGCCCTGGTACAGAGGCCCGAATGACCACCACCATACGCAAACCCATCGTCGCCATCGTCGGCCGGCCGAACGTCGGCAAGTCGGCGCTGTTCAACCGCATCGTCGGCGGCCGCCCCGCGCTCGTCGAGGACCTGCCCGGCACCACCCGCGACCGCATCTACGGCGACGCCGAGTGGCGTGGCCGCGAGTTCAAGGTCGTCGACACCGGCGGCCTCGAGCCCGACGTGCCCGGCACCTACACGCCGCTCGTGCGCGCGCAGGTCGAGTACGCGCTCGCCGAGGCCGATATCGTCCTGTTCGTCGTCGATACCATCACCGGCATCACCGCCGCCGACCTGGAGGTCGCCGACCTGCTGCGGCGCTCCAACAAGCCCGTGCTGCTGATCGCCAACAAGGCCGACAGCCGCACGCGCGAAGAGGCCGCCATCACCTTCTACGAGCTGGGCATCGGCGAGCCGATCGCGATCAGCGCCCACCACGGACACGGCGTCGCCGATGTGCTCGACATGATCGCCGACTCGCTCCCCCCGCTCGAAACCGAGGAGGTGGAGCCGGGCCTCAAGCTGGCGATCGTCGGCCGCCCGAACGTCGGCAAGTCGTCGCTGCTCAACGCCATCCTGGGCGAGGACCGCGTCATCGTCAGCGAGGTGCCCGGCACGACGCGCGACGTCATCGACACGCCGTTCGTCTTCAACGGCCAGCCGCTCGTGCTCGTCGATACCGCCGGCCTGCGCCGCCGCGGCGCCATCGAGCCCGGCGTCGAGAAGCACTCGACGCTGCGCGCCCGCCGCGCCCTCGAACGCGCGCAGATCGCCCTCTGCCTCTTCGACCTCTCGGAAGAGTTCACCGCGCAGGACGCCCACGTCGTCGGCTACGCACTCGACGCCGCTCGGGGCATCGTCGTCGTCGCCAACAAGTGGGACCTGGTGCGCGACGGCGAGTGGACGAAGGAAGACTGGGAGCGCCGGCTGCGCTGGAAGCTCAAGTTCGCGCCGTGGATCCCCATCCGCTTCATCTCCGCCGTCGAGCGCACCGGCATCGAAGAGGTGCTCGCCGAGGCGGTCCGCATCGGAGAGCAGCGCCAGCGCCACGTCGATACCGGCGCGCTGAACCAGGTGATGCGCCGCGCCGTGGCGGAGAAGCCACCGCCCACGCCCTCGAAGGGCAAGCGCATCAAGCTCCTGTACGTCACCCAGGCCGAGGTCGACCCGCCGACGTTCGTCTTCTTCCTGAACGATGCCTCGGCAGTCCATTTCAGCTACCGCCGCTACATGGAGAACGTCATCCGCCGCCATTTCGGTTTCGAAGGCACGTCCATCAAGATGGTCTTCCGCGGCCGAAACGAGGAATAGCCGTTCACCTTTTCCCGCGTGAGGCGTTCTGATCACCATGCCGGTTGCAGGAACATGCGGATGATGCCGCGCGCACTACCGGTCGCAGCCGCCGTGCTGTTCGCCGCCGCTGCCCTCGTTTCGGCGTGCACCCATTCGCCCGGTGGGCGCGCCGCGGGCAGCGGCGACGAACGGCGGCTGGAGCCCGAGCCCGGCGCACCGGTCGTCGTCGCGGCGCGCGCCGTCTGTCACCTCATCGCCGACAACCCCGACTCCGCCGTGGCGAAGGTCACCGGCGCGGATGGCGCGCCCAGCGTCGTCGTGGATGGCCGCGCGTACTGGTTCTTCGGCGACACCGTGCGCACCGGCCCCGGCGGACGCCAGGACGTGATCCCCGCCGCGCTCGCCACCTCCACCGATACCGACGGCAGCGATTGCGTCCGCCTGGACTTCAAGAAGGCCGGCGGCCTCGCCCAGCCTATGTTCCCCCGGCTCGAAGAGACCACCGCGTGGCCCGACGGCATCCTGCCGCTCGACGACGGCAGCATCGTCTTCTACATGGTGAAGGTCACACGCGAGTCGCCCTTCGCCTGGCACGTGTCGTCGGTCGGACTCGGCCGCATGGACGCCCGCTCGCTCGAGGGCACCCGCACGGTCGAGGCGATCTGGGACGAGCGCAGCGGCTTCCGCGCGCGCGTCGCCGGTGTCCGCTCGCCCGTCCGCCACGGCGACGACGTGGTCGTCTACATCCGCACGGACGACGGCGCGAACTACGTGGCGAAGGCGCCGCTCAGCCGCATCGGCGAGCGCGATGCCTACGTCTACTGGGACGGCGCGCAATGGTCCCCGCGCCCGCAGGACGCGCAGCCGATGTGGCCCGTCTCGCGCGAGTCCGGCTTCCCCGCCGACAACGGCGTCTCCGTCACCTTCGATAAGCGCAGCGGGCGCTGGCTGGCGATCTACAACGGCGACCTCGCTACGATCGACGCGCGCACCGCACCCGACCCCTGGGGCCCGTGGTCCGAACCGGTCACGTGGCTCGACTGCCGCCCGCTGTCCGGCGCCGCCTACCCCTTCTGCTACAGCGCCGAGATCCACCGCGAACTGTCGCAGGACGGCGCGACCGCCTACGTCACGTTCTCCGGCCAGAAGCCGTACGACGTCTCGCTCGTCGAGCTGCATTTCGGCGTGGCGATCCACGAGTGGCGCGCGGCCGGCGGCGACCTGCGCTACGCCGCCGCTTCGCCCGGCCGGGATTACACCGATACCGGCGTGGCGTTCTACGCGTCCGACCGCCCCGGCCCCGGCCTCGCGCCCGTCTTCGCCGCGGACGATGGGACGTACACGCTCGACGCCGGCGACGGCGAGCCCGCGTTCTACACCTACGCCGCCGCCCCATCCGCCGGCCTGGTCCTCACGCAGCCCGTCTTCCGATACAGCAACGGCGGCCACGAGGCGCTCGACGCCGGCAGCCGCCCCGGCTGGCAGCGCGGCGAGGTCGCCTTCTACGCCGCCTGCGCCACGCCGTCGGAAAATACCGGCTGCACCCCGTAAACCTTTTCCCCGGCTCAGGCGTTCCATGAGTACCACCGGGCGCAAAGGTGGTACATGAAACGCTCATCGACACACCGGATCGTCACCGTAGCCGCGGCGATGCTCGTCGCCGCGACGTTCGCCGTCGCGCTCTTCGCCGCATTCCGCGACACCATCGCCGGCCGCGCGCTGGCCGCGCCCGCGGCCGAGTTGCCATTCTGGAACGACAACTTCGACTCGCCCGGCATGATCTGGCCCCAGTGGTCGCCGCCGGGCGCCACCACCCTGCCGTGGGACGGCGGCCAGGCGACGGCGGGCGCCACGCTCGAACCCGGCGAATCCGCCCCCTGCGGCAACATCGGCGCGACCGTCTGGTTCCTCTACGAGCCGGACCACCTCGGCACGCTGGAGATCACGACCACCGGCAGCGACTTCGACACGATCCTCGCCGTCTACACCACCGGCAACGGCTTCCTGCCATCGCCCCCCGGCGGCAACCTCAACGCCGTGGCCTGCAACGACGACGCCGGCGGCGCGACGGCGCGGGTCAGTTTCCCGCTGAGCGGCCCCAGCCAGTTCTACGCATGGGAGCGCTACTACATCCAGGTTGGCGGCAAGGGCGGCGCGACCGGCAACCTGCGCCTGCACATCGAGTGCAACCCCGCCTGCCCGCCCTCGAACGACGACTGGTCCCGCGCCGCCCATCCTTACGTCGATGCCTACACCCCGAGCATGACGCTGTTTGCCGATACGACGCACGCCACGCTGGAGGCGGACGAGCCGCGGCCGTGCGGCGCAATCGGCGCGACGGTCTGGTACCAGCTCTACGCCGACCAGGACGTCACGCTCGTCGCCGACACGTTCGGCAGCGGCTTCGACACGGTGCTGGCCGTTTACCGCCCGAGTGACTTCGCTTTGCCGTCACCCCCCGGTGGCGGCTTCGTCCCGATCGCCTGCAACGACAACGCGGGCGGCGCTCAATCGAAGCTCACGGTCGCCATGAAGGCGCAGACGTCGTACTGGTTCCAGGCCGGCGGCGCGGACGGCGCGACCGGCGCGCTGACCTTCAACATCGCCTGCGACCCGGCCTGCCCGCCGTACAACAACTCCTTCCAGACGCGGGAGTACCTGGGCCTGCCGGCCGAGATCAGCGTGCCCACGACCGAGGCCACGCTCGAAGCCGGCGAGCCGCAGCCCTGCGGCAACATCGGCGCGTCGGTCTGGTACGAGGTGCAGGTCTACGGCGACGGCTCGGTCGTCGCCGACACCGCCGGCAGTGAGTTCGACACCGTCGTCGCCGTCTACGAGCCCGGCCCCGAGTTCGACTACACGACGCCCGGCGGCCTGCGGAGCATCGGCTGCGCCGGCGGCAGCGGCGGGCAGCGCGCGCGCCTCGCGTTCCATGCCAGCGCCAACAGCAGCTACTTCCTGCAGGTCGGCGGCCGCAACGGCGCGACCGGCCAGCTCTACATGAAGGCCGACTGCGACCCTTCGCCGTGCCCGCCGCGGAACGACAACACCTCGGGTTCGGAGTGGGTCGCGGTGCCCGACTATTTCCCGTTCAACACCGGCGATGACCTGCGCGGCGCGACGTCGGAGCCCGGCGAGCCGCTCGACTGCGGCGACATGACGCGCACCGCCTGGTACACGATCACCAGCTCCGTGCACGCGACGCTCGCCTTCGACACCGCGGGCAGCGACTTCGACGCCGCCATCGCCGTCTACGCGCCCGACGCGTTCTCGCCGCCCGGCGACCGCAGCCATCGCATCGCCTGCGGCGCCGTCAACAACGGCCGCGTCCAGTTCGAGATGCAGGCGAACACCACCGTCTACCTGCAGGTTGGCGGCGTCGCGGGCGCGGGCGGCAACCTGCAACTGCACGGCGACTGTCTCCCCGCCTGCCCGCCACGCAACGACAACATCGCCAGCGCTGCCGGCTACTGGCCCGACACCGTCCGCACGACGGCGGCGACGCTCGAGCCGGGAGAGCCGCAGCCGCCGTGCGGCGATATCGGCGCCACAGTGTGGTACCAGCTCCGGCCTTTCGAGGACGGCACCGCGCGTGTGCATGCCACGGACGCTGACTTCCAGCCTGTTATCGCCGTCTACCGCGCCGATGGAGTCTCGCCGCCCGGCTCGCTGACGGCGCTCGGCTGCGCCGGCCCGTCGCAGGACGCATCGCTCGACTTCGACGTCACGGCATACAGCGTCTACTACGTGCAGGTGGGCGGCGCAGGCGGCGCCGGTGGCACGCTGACGTTCTCGGTCGAGTGCGGCGTGTGCGGCGGCGGGAGCATCGGCGGGCCGGACACCGGCGGTCCATATGGGTACGGGGGCCGAGGCGCGATCGCACTGCCGAGCACCGGCAACGGAGGCTATCTGCCCGGCAGCCACTGACCGCGGCAAGCGGCCATCGCGCGGGAGGGTGCCGCGGACGCAGGGATGCGTTCCGCGGCCCTTCCACGACTCCCGCGATGCGCTACAGTACCGGCGCGAGCACAGGGATGTGAGCAAGGAGCCGGCGTCATGTGGTGGGCCATCCTCGTCAGCGGCGTCATTGGCTACGCCATCGGGTCGCTGCAGTTCGGGCTGATCGTCGGCCGCCTGACGCGCGGCGTCGACATCCGCGATTACGGCAGCGGCGCGACCGGCGCAACGAACGTCATCCGCACATCGGGCGCGAAGGCCGGCGTGCTCGTCATCGTGCTCGACATCGCCAAGGGCATCGTGCCGGTCGCCATCGGCATGGGCATCGGCGATGCCGCCGGCCTCAATCACGACGATGGCGCGTGGGCGGCCGCGGCGGCCGGCTTCGGCGCCGTCGTCGGGCACGTGTGGCCGCTGTGGTTCGGCTTCCGCGGCGGCAAGGCCGTCGCCACCGGCTTCGGCGCGGCGCTGCTGATGAACCCGCTCGCCTGCCTGGCGCTGATCCCCGTCGCCGCGATCGTCGTCGGCGCGGTCCGCATCATGTCCGTCATGTCGATAGCGATGCCGCCGGTGCTGGCCGCGACGTTCATCGTGCTGGCCGTCCTCGGCGTCAGCCCACCGGCGTGGGCCGCCTACGCGGTCGCGACGTCGGCCCTGATCGTCTTCAAGCACCGCGCGAACATCCAGCGCCTGATCGCCGGCACGGAGCCGAAGATCGGCAAGGGCGGCGAAAAACGTCCCGACCCCGGCCCGGACCGCGAACCCGCCGGCACTCAGGGGTAGCCCGCCGCCTGGATCTCACCCGGTTCGTCGCCCCTCCACTCCCTATACTTTGCGTATGGTCCCTGTCGCGCGCCGCAACCTGCTGGCCGAGAAGGGGCGGCTGGCGATCTCGATCGCCGGCGTCGCCTTCGCCGTGCTGCTGACGCTGCTCGTGCTCAGCCTGTATCGCGGCTGGAGCGGCGTCGGAGCGCTCATCACGCGCCTGCCGGGCGACGTCTGGATCACGCAAGAAGGGACGACCGGGCCGTTTAACTCCAGCTCCTACCTGCCGGGCGACAAGACTGCCGATCTCGCCGCCATCCCCGGCGTCCAGCTTGTCATGCCGGTCTACGCCCGCGAGATGTCGTTCGAGCAGGACGGTAAGAGACTGCGGGTCTTCTTCATGGCGCTCGACCCGCCCGCCGGCGCGCCGCTGCCGCCGGACGTGCGCGAGCGCTTCTTCCCGGAGCCGGGCCGCGTGAACATCGACACCATCTTCGCCGACGACGCAGGCACTGGCATCGGCGACACGCTGGACGTGCACGGGCACGACCTCACCGTCGCGCACATCAGCAGCGGCGGCAACGCGGCGCTGACGCAATTCGCCTTCCTCAACGCCGCCGACGCGCGCGCCATCTTCGGCATCACCGGCGTCGTCAACTTCTACCTGCTCGCGACCGCGCCCGGCGCCGACGTGCCCGCCGTCGAGACGGCCGCGACGCAGGCGATTCCGCGCACCGAGGCACATACCAGCGAGGAGTTCGCCGGACAGATCGCCGAATCGGTCGAGAAAGGCTTCCTCCCGGTCGTCAGCGTCCTCGTGGGGCTGGGCATCGTCGTCGGCGGCGCGGTGATCGGCCTGACGACCTACACCGCCACGATCGAGAAGGCGCGCGACTACGGCGTGCTCAAGGCGCTCGGCGCATCGGGCGCCTACCTGTACCGGATCGTCATCACGCAGAGCCTGATCGTCGGCATGCTGGGTTCGACGCTCGGTATCATCGCGTCCGCCATCGCCGCCAACCTGATCAAGCGGCGGATCCCGGAGTTCCTGACGGACCTGCGCTGGACCGATGCCGGCTGGGTGTTCCTGGGCGCGCTCGCAATGTCGATCCTGGCGTCGTACGTGCCGGTGCGCCGCATCAACAGCATCGATCCGGCAATGGTGTTCCGGGCATGAGCAACGCCGACTTCATCCTGCGGGTCGAGGAGTTGACGAAGGTGTTCGGCAGCGGCCGCACGCAGGTGCGCGCGGTCGACGGCGTCAGCTTCCGCGCCCGCGCCGGCGAGATCATGCTGATTATGGGGCCGTCCGGCTCCGGCAAGACGACGCTTCTGACGATGATCGGCGGGCTCCTGCGGCCGACGAGCGGCCACGTCTGGATCGACGGCGCCGACATCACCGGATTGAAGCCGGCGGAGTTGCCGCGGGTCCGGCGCCACCATGTGGGATTCGTGTTCCAGACGTTCAACCTGCTGGAATCGCTGTCCGCTCTCGAGAACGTCGAGGTCGCGCTCAACGTCGCCGGCGTCGGCGGCAACGCCGCGCGGGAGCGGGCGCGGCGGCTGCTGATCGAGGCGGGGCTCGAGGGCCGGCTCGACTTCAAGGCGCGCGATCTCTCGGGCGGCGAGAAGCAGCGCGTCTCGATCGCGCGAGCGCTGGCGAACCAGCCGCGCCTGCTGCTGGCCGATGAGCCAACGGCCAACCTGGACTCCCGCCACGGGCACGAAGTGATGCAGCTCCTCCACGACCTGACGAAGAACCAGGGCCGCACGGCCGTCGTCGTCTCGCACGACCTGCGCCTCCGCGACATCGCCGACACCGTCCTCTGGCTCGAAGACGGCCGCCTCCGCCCCCTCGGCGAAGCCGAAGGCGACCCGTACCTCCGTCCGCCCGCCCCGGCCCGCTAGCATCGGCGGCCACTCTCCGCTCTCTCCACGCGCGGCCCAGGCGCCGCAGGCGGCGGCTTTGCTGTTTGCTGTTTGCTGTCGCCCGGCCCTCTGCTCTCTGCTCTCTGCTGTCTGTTCGCGCGCGCGGCCACGCGCGCGCTACCATGCCAGTCCTATGAAGAACCGTAACGACCGGACGCGATTGCTGGAGGATGCGCTCGCCGAGCGCATTCTGGTCATTGGCGGTCCGTACGGTACCTACCTGCACGGCCGCGACCTGACTCCGGCCGATTACGGCGGCGCGGCACACGATGGCTGCCCCGAGCAGCTCAACGTCACCCGCCCCGATGTCATCGCGGACGCCCATCGCGGCTACCTGGAAGCCGGCGCCGACATCATCGCCACGAACACGTTCGGCGGCGGCTCCATCGTCCTCGCCGAATACGGCCTGCAGGACCGCGTGCAGGAGATCAACGAGGCTGCCGCCCGGCTCTCCGCTCGCGTCGCCGCCGAATTCAGCACGCCGGCGCGCCCGCGCTTCGTCGCCGGCAACATGGGGCCGACGACGAAGGCGCTCTCCGTCACCGGCGGCATCACGTTCGACGAGATGGCTGACGTGTACCACGGCTGGGCGGCCGGGCTCGTCGCCGGCGGCGCCGACCTGCTCATGCTTGAGACGCAGAACGACACGCGCACCATCAAGGCCGCGCTCATCGGCATCAATCGCGTGTTCGAGGAGGCCGGTTTCCGGCTGCCCGTCATGGTCTCGGCGACCATCGAGCTGAACGGCACGATGCTCGCCGGCCAGAGCATCGATGCGCTGGCGGTGTCGCTCCAGTACGCGGACTTGCTCTCGCTCGGCCTCAACTGCTCGACCGGCCCCGAGTTCATGACCGACCACCTGCGCACCCTCGCCGGCCTCACCGAGTTTCGCACGGCCGTCTGGCCGAACGCCGGCCTGCCCGATGAGGACGGCCGCTACCGCGAGACGCCGGAGCAGATGGCGACCGTGCTCGAGCGCTTCGTCGACCACGGCTGGCTCAACATGGTCGGCGGCTGCTGCGGCACGACGTTCGAGAACACGCGCCTGTTCGCGCAGATGGTCGCAGGCAAGCGGCCGCGCGTCCCGGCGAAACACCACCGCGCGCTCTTCTCCGGCATCGACCTGGTCGAGGCGGACGAGGACGACCGGCCGCTGATCGTCGGCGAGCGGACGAACGAGGTCGGCTCCCGCAAATTCAAGCGGCTCATCAGCGACGAGAAGTACGAAGAGGCCAGCGACATCGCCCGCCAGCAGGTGAAGGGCGGCGCGCAGATCATCGATGTCAACCTGCAGAACGCCGACCGCGATGAGCTGCACGACATCGACCGCTTCTACGAGCTGCTGATCAAGAAGGTCCGCGTCCCGATCATGATCGATACGACCGACGCCGCGTCGATCGAGCGCTCGCTGACCTACTGCCAGGGGAAATCGATCATCAACTCGGTCAACCTGGAGGACGGTCTGGAGAAGTTCGAGCTGGTGACGCCGCTCGCTCGCACGTACGGCGCCGCGCTCATCGTCGGCTGCATCGACGAGGACAAGGAGCAGGCGCAGGCGATCACGCGCCAGCGCAAGCTGGAGATCGCGCAGCGCTCGTGGAAGCTGCTAACCGAGGACTACGGCATCCGCCCCGGCGACATCATCTTCGATCCGCTGGTCTTCCCGTGTGCCACGGGCGACCGGAACTACGTCGGCAGCGCCGTCGAGACCATCGAGGGCATCCGTCTGATCAAGGAGGCGCTGCCGGATGCAAAGACCGTGCTCGGCATCAGCAACGTGTCGTTCGGGCTGCCGGAGGCCGGCCGCGAGGTGCTGAACTCCGTCTTCCTCTACCACTGCACGAAGGCCGGGCTCGACATGGCCATCGTCAACGCCGAGAAGCTCGAACGCTACGCCTCGATCCCGGAGGACGAACGCAAGCTCGCCGAGGACCTGCTGTGGAACCGCGGCGACGACCCCGTGGCCGCGTTCGCCGCGCACTTCCGCGGCGCGTCGTCGCGCAAGAAGAAAGACGTGTCGACGCTCCCGCTCGACGAGCGGCTCGCGAACTACATCATCGAGGGCACGAAGGACGGGCTCGTCGCGGACCTCGACCGCAAGATGAAGGAAGCGCCGCCGCTCGAGATCATCAACGGGCCGCTGATGAAGGGGATGGACGAGGTCGGCCGCCTCTTCAACGCCAACGAGCTGATCGTCGCCGAAGTGCTGCAGAGCGCAGAGGCGATGAAGGCGGCCGTCTCCCACCTCGAGCGGTTCATGGAGAAGAGCGACACCGGCTCGCGCGGCAAGCTGCTGCTGGCGACCGTGAAGGGCGACGTCCACGACATCGGCAAGAACCTGGTGGACATCATCGTGTCCAACAACGGCTACACCGTCGTGAACCTCGGCATCAAGGTCGGGCCCGAGGCGCTCATTGAGGCCGCGCAGGAGCACCAGCCCGACGCCATCGGCCTGTCCGGCCTGCTCGTAAAGTCGGCACAGCAGATGGTGATCACCGCCGGCGACCTGCGCGACGCGGGCGTCGCCGCGCCGCTGCTCGTCGGCGGCGCGGCGCTGTCCGATCGCTTCACGCGCACGCGGATCGCGCCTTCGTACGGCGGCACGGTCGTCTACTGCAACGACGCGATGAACGGCCTGGACACGCTGAACCGGCTCATGGATCCGGAGGCACGCCGCCGACTCGAATCCGATCTCGCGGAGCAGCGCCCCGGCGATAAGGTCGCGCCCGCGGCCGAGACGTACCCGGAGACGGACCAGCGCAGCGAGCGCATCTCGCTCAACGTGCCGATACCGGCTGCGCCGGATCTTGACCGTCACGTAGACGAGCCCGCCGATCTCGACGAGATCTGGAGCTACATCAACCCGCAGATGCTCTACGGCCGCCACCTGGGCTTCCGCGGCCGCTTCAGCGAAGCGCTGGCCGCGGGCGACGTGAAGGCGATCGACCTGGAGAAGAAGATCGAAGCCGTGAAGCAGGAGTGCCGCGACGGCGCCATGCACGTGCGCGCCGCGTGGCAGTTCTTCGAGGCGGAGCCCGACGGCAACCACATCCGGCTGTTCGCGCCGGGCGCCGCCGTGCCGATCGAGACGCTGCGCTTCCCGCGCCAGCGCAAGCCCGCCGGGCTCGCGATCAGCGACCTGGTGCTGCCGCCGCGCCGCGATGGGCAGGGCCGCGTGACGCAGCGCGATCACATCGCGATGTTCGTGACGACCGCCGGCGAGGGCATCCGCGAGCGCGCCGACGCTGCGAAGGAGGCCGGCGAGTACCTGCGCTCGTACGCGCTCATGGCTCTCGCGCTGGAGACAGCCGAAGCAGCCGCCGAGTGGCTGCACGCGCGGCTACGCACGCTCTGGGGTTTCCCGGACGCGCCGTCGCTGCCGCGCAAGGAGCTGTTCCAGGCGCACTACCGCGGCAAGCGCTACTCGTTCGGCTACCCCGCCTGTCCGGACCTCGAACAGCAGGCGCCGCTCTTCCGCCTCCTCCAGCCGGGGGAGATCGGCGTGCACCTGACCGAAGGCTTCATGATGGAGCCCGAAGCGAGCGTGTCCGCCCTGGTCTTCCACCACCCGGACGCCGTCTACTTCAGCGTCGGCGCAGGGGACGACGGGCCGGACGCGGGCGGCTGATCCCCGTCAAACCGTGCCGTCGCGCCCTTCAGCGCTCCACCGGCACCGGATCCGCCTGCGCCGCCGCCACGATGCTGTCGCCCGCGCGCTCGCCGCAGCCAAGCCGCTCGGCGATCTCCACCGCCAGCAGCCCCGCCGCGTTCGCGACGACCAGCAACGCCCCCAGCACGAATCCCGTCGATGCGCCCTGCGCAGCCGTCGCGCCCGCGTGCTTCACGAGCGCTGAAAACGACGACTCTCGCACGCCCAGGCCGCCGAGCGTCACCGGCATCAGCATGGCCACCGCCACCACCCACGTCATGAACGCCCAGTACCACCACGACACGTGGACGCCCAGCGCGCGCCCCGCCAGCGCAATGGTCGAGATGTAGAGCGCCTGGATCGCCAGCGAGAACACGGCCATCTGGTACACCGCCATCGCTTCCCGCCGATGGGCCAGCAGGTTACGCAGGAAGTGGTCGTGCCGCACCGCCGGGAACGGCATGCGCGGCAACACGACGGCCAGCACCAGCGCCGCCGCCGCGCCGCCCGCCACCGCCAGCGCGCCGATCGCCACGCTGCCGTAGTAGAACGCCGCGCCCATCGCGCCCAGGCACGTCATCGCGCCGTAGCCGGTGGCGCGCTCGTACAGCACCGTCATCGTCACGTCGGCCGCGCGCGCGTCCGCCTCGCGCTGGATGCGGTACACGCGGTACACGTCGCCGCCCACGGCCGTCGGCAACACGTTGCTCAGCAGGTTGCCGACGCAGTACGCGCGGATGACCTGCAGCAGCGGCGCCTCGACGTCGCGCGCGCGCAGCAGCACCAGCCACTTCACCACCACCAGCGCCTGCACCACGCACATCAGCGCCAACGCCGCCACCAGCAGCCACGCGTCCGAGGCGCGCAGCGTGTCGGCGAGTTCGCCCGGAGACAGCTTGAAGATCAGCCCGCCGACGATCGCCAGCGTCGCAGCCACGCGGACACCCGCGAACAGGCGGCCCTTCAGGGATCCGCGTCGCGCTGCGTCAGGTCCGCCGGCCGCGTTTACGTCTGTGTCCAAGTACGCTCTGCAATATCCCCAGCGACGCCAGGATCGTGATTAACGAGCTGCCGCCCTGGCTCACCAGCGGCAATGGCACGCCGGTCACCGGCACCAGTCTAATATTAACCCCGATGTTGATGAACACTTGGAACAGGATGAACGACATCACCCCCACGGCGATCAGCCGGCCGAACGCGTCGTCCGCAAGTCCCGCCACGCGCACGCAGCGGAACAGGAGCAGCACGAACAGGGCGAACAGCACCATCGCGCCGATGAAGCCCAGCTCCTCGGCCCCCACGCTGAACACGTAGTCGGTCGTCTGCGTCCGCAGGTAGTCCAACTGCGTCTGCGTCCCGTGCGTGAAGCCCTTCCCGAACAGCCGCCCGGAACCGATGCTCGTCTCCGCCTGGAGGATGTTGAACCCCGTCCCCAGCGGATCCTTGCCCGGGTCGCGCCAGATGTCGAGCCGATCCCGCTGGTAGTCCGCGATGCCGAGCACCGCCACCGGCATCAACGCGCCCGCCGCGGCGAACAGCCCCAGGAGATGCAGCGACCGCGCGCCCGCGATGATCACCATCGCCAGCCAGATCACGCCGAAGACGATGGACGAGCCGAGGTCCGGCTCAACGAGCACCAGCACCGCCGGCACCCCGGCGATCAGCATCGACACGAGGAAGACGCGCAGCGAGCGCATCTTCTCCTCGTTGTCGGAGAAGTACTTCGCCAGCATGATCACGGTGCACACTTTGGCGATCTCCGACGGCTGGATCTGCGTCCCGCCAACTTCGATCCAGCGCCGAGAGCCGTATGCGCTCGCGCCCACCGCAAGCACGAACAACAGCGACGCGATCGATGCCACGTACAGCGCAAGGCTCAACGGACCGAGCAGCCGGTAATCGATGCGCGACAGCACGGCCATCGCCGCCAGCCCGGCCGCGGCGAAGGCGACCTGGCGCGACACCGGGTGCGAGAGCGCCTGCCCGGGCGAGCCGTACGTCGTCAGGCTGCCGCTGTAGATCAGCAGCGCGCCGTACACCGTGAGCGCGACGGCCGCCAGCAGCAGCACGAAGTCGAACTCGCGCGTCGGCGTGTTCCGCAGGTTCACGGCGTCACCCCCACCGGCGCGGCGCCGCCCTGCGCGTTCTGCTGCGGGCGGTGGTAGTAGTAGTCGAGGATCTTCGACGCCACCGGCGCGGCATCGATCGCTCCCACGCCGCGCTCCAGGAACACGGTGATGGCGATCTGCGGGTCGTTGGCCGGCGCGAAGCCGCTGTACCACGCGTGCGTCTCGTACGACCCGTCGGCGAACCTCGGTCCGAACTCGGCCGTGCCTGTCTTGCCCGCGACCTCGATCCCCGGGACCGCGCCCGCCTTCGCGCTGCCCCAGCTCACCGCCTGCGTCATCGCATCGCGCAGGATCGCGAAGTTCTCCGGGCTCACCGGCACGCGGCTCTCGATCTTCGGCCCCGCCGGCACGATCACGTGGCCGCTCGCATCGCGCACCTCGCGCACGACGCGCGGCGTCAGGAGCGTGCCGCCGTTTGCCACCGCCGCCGTCACGCGCACCATCTGGATCGGCGTCGTCGCCAGGTACCCCTGGCCGATGCCCATGTTGTACGTGTCGCCAAGCCGCCAGTCGTCGCCGAACGTCTTGCGCTTCCACGCCGGGTCCGGCAGGTTGCCGTCCGCTTCGCCCGCGATGTCGATCCCCGTCGGCCGGCCGATGCCGAACGCGCTGGCGTACTCCACCAGCCGGTCGATGCCGAGCCCGTCGAACGCCTCGCCGTAGGCGTGGTAGCCGCCGGACAGGTAGTAGAAGTAGACGTCGGACGACATCGCGACGCCGCCGTAGAAGTTCAGGCTTCCCAGTTCGCGCCAGTCCTTGAACGTATAGACGATCGATGCGTCGTACTCGTTCGGGATCTGGATGTAGCCACGGCTGACGATCGTCGTCGAAGGGACGGCCACGCCCTCCTGCAGCGCCGCCGCGCCCGTGATCTGCTTGAAGATCGAGCCCGGCGGGTACTGCTCCGCCAGCGCGTGGTTGACGAGCGGCTTCTTCGGGTCCTTCAGGTACTGCTCCAGCCGCACCTCGTCGATCTTCCCCGAAAGGACGTTGTTGTCGTACATCGGCAGCGACACCAGCGCGAGCACTTCGCCGCTGTTCACGTCCATCACCACCGCCGCGCCCTGCCCGCCGTTCGCCGCAGCCTGCAGCAACTCCGTCGTCTTCTGCTGCAGGTCCAGGTCGACCGAAAGCACCAGGTCGTTGCCAGGCTGCGCCGGGTCTTCATCCAGCGTCCTCAGCTCGCGGCCCGATGCGTCCTTCTCGATCTCCTTCCGCCCGGTCGCGCCGCGCAGGTACTTCTCGTACGCTGCCTCCACCCCCGCCTTGCCGATGCGGTCGCTCGCGAGGTAGCCGCGGCCCTTCAGAATCGCGTAATCCTCCTCGTCGACGCGCCCGGTGTATCCCAGGATGTCTGCCAGCACCGCTCCCGCCGGATACCTTCGCACCGGCTCGACGACGATCTGCACACCCGGCAGCTTCGGTAGCTCTTCGCGCACGTGGAACGCCGTGGCCTGGTCCAGGCCGTCCTTCACGATCACCGGCGTGAACGGGTCGTTGGACTTTCGCGCCGCCTCGATCCTCAGCGTCGTCTCGAGCGCCGGCACGCCGAGCAGCTTCTCGATGCCGCCGGCGATCTCCAGCGTCCGGTTCTTCGGGATGTCAGCCGCGACGACAGCCGCGGAGAAGCTCGGCACGTTCTCGACCACGACCTTGCCCGTGCGGTCGTAGATCAGCCCGCGCGACGGCACCACCGGCACGATACGCAGCTGGTTCAACTCCGCACGCTGCTCGTACTTCGACCCCTCCATGAGCTGCAGACGCGCGAGTTGCAACGATAGCACCGCGAACGCCGCCAGCACGATGACACGCAGCATCCACAGCTTCTGGTTGAGCTGCTGTCTGGGGTCAGGCGTCTCGGTGTTCTCCGAGCGCCACCTTCGCCGCCGTGTGCCGGTCAGGAGTCCCATGCGTCCTTACGGCGCGCATCCCCGCGAGGGGCGCGCGCGATCAATACGAAAGCCGGCGCCGCCGGTCCTCCGGTTTCGCCAGCCGCATCACCACGTACACGGGCGGCGCGATCGCCATGTTCACGATCGCCGCCGGCACGAGCGCGCGCGTCACCGCCGTCGAGATGTCGAGCACGCCCCCCGTCGCCATGACGCTCAACAACAGGATCGCCTCGTACGACAAGGTCGCCGCCGCCACGAGCACCAGCACGAGCAACAGGTCACTGTGGATCACGTGCAACTCCCGCACGAAGCCAAGCGCCGCGATCGGCAGCAGCGCCAGCAGCACCAGGCCCGGCGTCTGCAGCCCCACCAGCCCCAGCGTGATCCCCGCGACCGCCACCATCGGCAGCACGTCGTCGAGCCCGCGCACCACCAGCCACGACACGAGCAGCACCAGCATCAGGTTCGGGGCGACGCCCAGCACCTTGAACTGGTCGATGCTCGCCGCCTGCAACAGCGCGAGGAAAAACGCGAATGCCGCGCCCAGCCAGTACCGCATGCTAAGTCACCGCTCTCGTCATGGCTTCTCCAGCCGCTGCGGCTCGAAGCTCATCAGCACCAGCACGCGATCGAGGTTCGTCAGGCTCGCGAGATGGTCGACGTGCACGCTCTGGAACAGGTCCTGGTCGGTCTTCTGCACCGCCGATACGCGGCCGATCACTACGTCCGGCGGATAACCGCCGCCCACGCCCGACGTGATCACGAAGTCGCCCTGCTTCACCGCCGCGCCCTGCCCAACGAACTCCATGTTCAGCGAGCCGTTGTAGTTGCCCGCCACCACGCCTTCCGCGCGCGACTCCTGCACCAGCGCGCTCACCGCGCTCTTCGGGTCCGTGATCAGCGTCACCCACGCGTAGCCGTCCAGCACCTTCGCCACCGTGCCGACCAGGCTTCGACCCTCGGTCACGACGATCATTCCCTCTTTCACGCCGTCCGACCGCCCGCGGTCGATCGCGACGATCGACCGCACGTTGCTCGAATCGCGCGAGACGACCGACGCGGCCAGGAACGTGTCGTTGGGAAACTGCTGCCGCACGCTGTCCAGGTCCTTGAGGTTCTGCTGCTGCACCGCGTCTTCGCGGGCGCGGGCCAGTTCGTTCGTCAGGCGCTCGTTCTCCGCGCGCAGCGTCTTGTTCTCGCGCGATAGCCCGCTGGCGTCGGTGAGGTTGTTGACCCAGTCGGCGATCGGCCGCGTCGCGTCGCGCAGCACCGCCTGCACCGGCGAGGTGATGTTGAGCGTGAGATTCTCGACCGGATCGAGCAGCGTCAGGCGGCTCGCCGCCATCAAGACAAAGGCGGCGATCGCGATGAAGCCGGTCCATGCCAGCGTTCGCGCGGTCATGCGCAGCATCTCCTCCAGCGGAGCGTCACCGCATCAACATAGTGTGAAGACGCCGTGTTGCCCGCGTCCGCCTTCATCGGGGTGAGGAGTGGTGTGAGTCGAAGCGAGTATAGCCCATCGCCCGCGCATCCGCGAAAGCGTCTTCGTTCAGAACTTGTTAAGCACGGAGCTGTCAGCTGACGGCTGACGGCTGACAGCTCACCCGTGCTCCGTCTGCCCGCCCAGCAGCTCCACCGCGTGCGGCAGCACGTCGATCACCGCGCCCAGGCTCTCGCGCACGCTCTTCTCGCTCCCCGGCAGGTTCACGATGAGCACGCGGCCGCGCACGACGGCCACCGACCGGCTCAGCATCGCCTTCGGCGTGTGCCGCATTCCCGCCGCCCGCATCGCCTCCGCGATGCCCGGCGCCAGCCGGTCCGCGACGTCGAGCGTGGCTTCCGGCGTGACGTCGCGCTCCGCCAGCCCCGTGCCACCCGTCGTCAGCACCAGGTCCAGCGCGCCGCCGTCGCACCACGCCCGCAGCGTCGCGGCGATCACGTCGCGCTCGTCCGGCACAATCGCGTAGCTCCCGACTTCCCCACCGATCCCCACGAGCATCTCGCGGATCGCCGCGCCGCTCGTATCGACCCGTTCGCCGCGGCTTCCCGCATCGCTCACCGTAAGTATCCCAACACGCATCACCATCGCCGCGCATGGTAGAGCCGCCACCCCCCACCGCACAACCGGCCCTCCTCTCTCCCGCTCTGGCCCCCGCCCTCTGCTCTCTGCTTTCTGCTCTCTGTCCTGCGTCCGCCGGGCGCTCCGTGTAAGAAAGTGGGAATTCCTTTTGTGTAAGCGCTTGACATGTCCAAGTTCGATGGTAATCTGTGGGAGTTCGTGGGAAGTCTGGCTACGGATGGACCCGATGAGCACCCGGCAGGACGCTAGATCCAGTGTATTTTCTCGGAACCTTCGACTATGCGATGGACGAGAGGGGGCGGGTACCGCTCCCCCCTCGCTATCGCGATGCGTTCCGGGAGGGGATCGTGCTCAGCCAGGGTTCCCCGGACCTCTGCCTGCGCGTCTACACGCAGACCGGCTTCAGTGCCCAGGCGGACCAGTTCACGGCGCAGTCGTCGATGCGCCGCAAGGGCCGCGACCTGCGCAAGGCGCTCTTCTCCCGCTCGCACGAGGCGGAGCTGGACAAGCAGAACCGGGTGTTGATCCCGGGCCCTCTTCGCGAATACGCGGGGCTTTCGGGGAAGGTGCTGGTCGTCGGCGCCGGCGAATGGCTCGAAATCTGGTCGCCCGACGCTTATTCGGACGAGATGGCGCGGGTGGACGAGCACCTGGAAACAACGCTCGAGTCGGCGGAATCGCGGGAATGATGATGATGACGCAGGCCACCCGCCATATCCCGGTCATGCTCGCCGAGGTGCTCGCCACGCTCGACGTGCATCCCGGTGGCCGTTATGTCGATTGCACGCTCGGCGACGCGGGCCACGCCGAAGCTATCCTCGAGCACTCGCAGCCCGGCGGCACGCTCCTCGGCATCGATGCCGACGCCGCCGCCGTCGAGCGCGCCAGGCAGCGGCTCGCCCGCTTCGAGGGCAGCTTCAGCCTGGTCCAGGGCAACTTCCGCGACGTCGGCGACATCTGCCGGCAGATGGAGTTCGCGCCGGTGAACGGCGTGCTGATGGACCTCGGGCTATCGTCGTTCCAGTTGGAAGAAGGCGAAGGCTTCAGCTTCCGCCAGGACACGCCGCTGGACATGCGCTTCGGCGCCGGCGAGTTGACCGCCGCAGACATCGTCAACACCTTCAGCGAGGCCGAACTGGCCGACCTGATCTTCAAATATGGGGAAGACCCGGCGAGCCGCAGGATCGCCCGCCGGATCGTCGCGAGCCGTCCAGTCCGGACGACCGCTGAACTTGCCAAAGCCGTCGAGCAGGCCGTGGGTAGGAGAGCCAATTTGAAAACCCACCCCGCCACCAGGACATTCCAGGCTCTCCGCATAGCGGTCAATCAAGAGCTAGACTCTCTAGCCGCCGCTCTTCCTCAGGCCCACGGCCTGCTCGGCTTTGGAGCACGTCTCACCGTGCTCAGTTACCACTCGCTCGAAGACCGCATCGTGAAGGAGTACATCCGGCGGGAATCGCGCGATTGCATCTGCCCGCCCGGGCTCCCCGAGTGCCGCTGCGGACACAAGGCGACGCTCCGGCCCGTCACCCGCGGCGCCGTCAAGCCGGGCCTGCGCGAGGTCGCGGAGAACCCCCGGGCGCGCAGCGCGAAGCTGCGCGCGGCCGAGCGCATCGCCGTCAACGCAGCGTAGGAGCGCCCATGGCAGCGCTTCACCGGCCCGCGCTCCCGCTCCCGAGGCGCCTGGGCGTCCCCCGCCTCTCCGGAAGCCTGCGGGGCCGCACCGTCATCCTCGGCGCGTCGATGCTCGTCATCGGCATCGCTCTGCTGCAGGTGAACCAGTTCAGCCGGCTCGCCAGCACCGGCTATCAGATCAACGAGTTGAACCGCGAACGCGCGGCACGCCAGGCCGAAAACCACGACCTCGAGGCGCAGGTCGCCAGCCTCTCGTCTCTGGCGCGGGTCGATTGGGAAGCGCGCACGCGCCTGCACATGGAGCCGGCGCAGCAGCGGCTGTACATCTCGATCAACCACCCGCTGCCGCAGCGACAGGCGCTGCCGACGCGCTTCCTGCCGCAGCCGAAGCCGGCGCCCGAGGCGCCGGCGCCCGCCGCACACGGCGACACGATCTGGGAGCGGCTCCTGAAGCTGCTTCCGTTCTGAGAAGACGCAGTCGCCGCGGCGACCGCGCCGGGAACGGGTGAGGGAGTAGATGTTCGGGCAACGCGGCCGCATGAACGCGCGCCTTATCACGCTCGCGGCGATCTTCACGATCGGCGGCGTCGCCCTCAGCGCGCGCGTCGTCTACATCCAGGCCTTCAACACCGAGCGCTACCAGGCCGAAGCACGCGACGAGCACTTCGGCCAGCAGGAGGTGCGCGCACCCCGCGGCGCCATCCTCGACCGCAACGGCTACCCCCTCGCCACCACCGTCGACGCCTACGACGTGCACGTCAACCGCGCCGACTGGCAGGACATCGATGCGGCGCGCAGGGCCGCCGAGTTGATCGCGCCGCTCATCGGCGCCAAACCCAATGACCTGGTGAACGAGGTCCGCAAAGAGAAGACGGGCCTCTACCTGGCGTACGCCGGCCTCGACTTCGACAAAGGGACCAGCCTCCACGATGCCGACGCCCCCGGCCTCCGCTTGATCCAGACCACCAAGCGCTTCTACCCGGAGGGCGACATCGCCTCCACGCTGCTCGGCTTCGTCGGACGCGACCACGCCGGCCTCACCGGCATCGAGGCTGACTTCGACCGCGAGCTTGGCGGCATCCCCGGCACCGTCTACTTCGAGCGCGACAGCATCGGCAACCGCATCGCGCTCGGCAGTGAGCGCGTCGGCCAGAAGCCCAGGCCCGGCGGCAACATCCGCCTCACCATCGACCGCTACCTGCAACGGCTCGTCGAGGGCGAACTCGACACGCAGTTGGCGAAGACCGGCGCGCTCGGCGGCTCCATCATCGTCATGGACCCCAAGACCGGCGAAGTGCTCGCGATGGCGAGCCGCCCGGGCTTCACTCTCTCGCGGCTCGACCTCAACAACCCCAATCAGGCGCTCTTCCGCAACCGCGCCGTCACCGACGTCTACGAGCCCGGCTCCGTCTTCAAGACCCTCACGGCCGCCATGGCCGTCGACCAGGGCCTCGTGACGCCGGAGACCACCTACGTCGACACCGGCGCCGCCTACATCGGCCCCTCGACCATCCGCAACTGGGACTACAGCGCCAACGGCACGACGACCGTCACGCAGCTGTTGCAGCGCAGCCTGAACACCGGCGCGGTATGGCTGGGCAGCCTTGTCGGTCCCGAGAACTTCTACGCCTACGTGCAACGCTTCGGTCTCGGCCAGGCGACCGGCATCGGCCTCGGCGGCGAGCCCGATGGTCTCGTGCGCCCGAACACCGACCCCAGCTGGTCCGAGGTCGACCTCGCGACCAACAGCTTCGGCCAGGGCATCGCCGCCACGCCGCTCCAGATGATTACCGCCATCTCCGCCTTCGCCAACCACGGCAAGCTCATGCGGCCGTACATCGTGAAGGAGATGGACACGCCAGAGGGCCCGCGCGCGTTCAGCCCGGTGGTCGTCCGGCAGGTGGTGAAGGAAGAAACGGCCAACACCGTAGCCGATATGATGAACCGCGTGGTCGAAGGCTTTCCCGGCCACCTGGCCGCGATCAGGGGCTACCACGTCGCGGGCAAGACCGGCACCACCACCGGCGCCACCCTCGCCGATGGCGCCGTGCGCGATGGCAACGTCGCCTCGTTCGTCGGCTTCGCGCCGGTCGCCGACCCGAAGATGATCATGCTCGTGAAGCTCGACTTCAAGGAAGACCGGCTGGGCGGCCAGGTCTCGGCGCCCGTCTTCGCCATCCTCGCCCCCAGCATCCTCGCCTACCTCGGCGTGCGGCCGGACGGCCCCCAGCTTGTCTCGACCACGCACTGAGCGGCGCTGCCGGTCCAACCGGCGCTATCGCACGGAGTTACGCGCGCCGCGCGCGCACGATGCCTGAGGCAGGCGGGCACCGCTGATGATCACTGCGAAAGAGATCGCTACCGCGCTGCGCCCCGCGCTGATCCGCGCCCCCGCGGTCGGCCCCATGCGCTTCCGCCACGCCGTCGTCGACTCCCGCAAAGCCGGCCGCGGCGACATCTTCGTCGCGCTCCAGGGCGAGAACGTCGACGGCCATGACTACGTCGCCCACGCCGCCAGCCGCGGCGCAGCGGGCGCCATCGTCGAGCACCCGGTCGATGCCGACATCGCGCAATACGTCGTGCCCAGCGCGCTGATGGCGCTGCAGGACCTCGCGCGCCTGCGCCGCGCCAGCCGCCACCGGCTCAAGGTCATCGCCGTCACCGGCAGCGTCGGCAAGACGACGACGAAGGAGCTCGTCGCCGCGGTCCTCGCCACGCGCTACCCGCTGCTCAAGAACGAAGGCAACCTCAACAGCGAGATCGGCCTGCCGCTCGTGCTGCTGGAGCTGACGACGCGCCACCGCCGCGCCGTGCTCGAGATGGGCATGTGGGCCACCGGCGAGATCGCCTTCCTCTGCGACATCGCCGCGCCCGACATCGGCATCGTCACCAACGTCGGGCCGTCGCACATGGAGCGCCTCGGCAGCATAGACGCCATCGCCGAAGCCAAGGCCGAGCTGGTCGAAGCGCTGACCGAGGACGGCGTCGCCATCCTCAATGCCGATGACCCGCGCGTCATCGCCATGGCCGAGCGCACGTCAGCCAACGTGCTCACCTACGGCCTCGCCCCCACCGCCGACGTCCGCGCCGAGGAGATCCGCAGCCACGGCCTCGCCGGCGTGAAGTTCGTGCTCGTGCATGGCGACGACCGCGAGGCCGTCTACACGCGCCTGCCCGGCCGCACTATGGTGCACAACGCGCTCGCCGCCGCCGCCGCCGGTATCGTCGATGGTCTTTCGGTCGCGGAAGTAGCGGCCGCGCTCAGCGAGGCGCAGATCCCGACGCGCCTCGTCGCCCATCGCGGCATCAACGGCTCCACGCTGATCGATGACACCTACAACGCCAGCCCGGCGTCCATGCTGGCCGCGCTCGACCTCCTGGGCGAGGTCGAGGGCCGCAAGATCGCCGTGCTCGGCGATATGCGCGAACTCGGCGCAGCCGAGGCCGAGGGGCACCGCGAGGTCGGCCGCCGCGTCGCGGAGATCGCCGACGCGGTTTACGCCGTCGGCGACCTCGGCCGCTGGATCGGCGATGCGGCGATCCACGCCGGCCACGGCAACGTGCACATCCTCCGCGACAAGACGGAGCTTCGCCACGCGCTGCTGCCGGAGCTGCAGCCCGGCGATGTGGTCCTCTTCAAGGCGTCGCGCGCGCTCGCGCTCGAGACGGTGCTGGAAGAACTGAAGGAGCAGCCGTGACCTACGCATTGCTCAGCGGCTGCGCCGCCGCGCTCGTCTCGCTCGCCGCCGGCTACCCGCTCGTCGCCTTCCTGCGCGCGAAGAAGATCGGCAAGGCCATCGCCGCCGAGGGTCCGCAGACCCACATGGTGAAGGCCGGCACGCCGACGATGGGCGGCCTGCTCTTCATCGGCGTCGCGATCCTCGTCGGACTGGTCACCGCGCTGCCGAAGGACCGCGACGTGCTGCTCCCGATCGGCGTCGCCGCGCTCTTCCTCGTCATCGGCTGGTACGACGACCTGGGCACGCTCATCGACCGCGAAAAGCGCGAGGCGCACGGCCGCAGCGGCATGATCCTCAAGCTCGCCGGCTTCACGGCCGTCTCGATCGCCGCCTCCTGGAGCCTCTACGACGGCATCGATGCGCCCCGCCTGCTGGTCCCTCACTACGGCGCCTACGACATCGGTCCGCTCTACATTCCCATCGCGGTCGCCGTCATCGTCGCCACGACGAGCGCCGTCGGCGTCAGCGACGGCCTGGACTCGCTCACGGGCAGCACGACCGCCGTCGCCTTCGCCGCCTTCGGCGCGATCGCGTTGATGCAGGGCCAGACCGGCCTCGCGACGTTCTGCTTCGTCATGGTGGGTTCGCTCGCCGGCTTCCTCTGGTTCAACGCCTACCCCGCCCGCGTCTTCATGGGCGACGCCGGCTCGCTGCCCCTCGGCGGCGTGCTCGCCATCGTGGCGTTGATGACGGGCTGGTGGCTCCTCGTCCCGGTGATCGGCGTCTTCTTCACCGCCGAGATCCTCGCCGACGTCATCCAGATCGGCTCGTACCGCCTTCGCGGCGGCAAGCGCGTCTTCAAGATGGCGCCGCTCCACTGCCATTTCGAGCAGCTGGGCATGCCGGAGACGCAGATCACGGCCCGCTTCCTCCTGATCACGGTCGTGGGCTCATTGTTGGGAGTTGCGCTCGCCGGCCTCGATTAGCGGCTGGGAGCTTGACAACGATATTGATAACGTGCTATGACAGGTGAACGAGACTTCCTGGTGGGGAAACGGGTGACCGTTATCGGTCTCGGCATTGAGGGCGTGGACGTAGCGCGATATGCGGCAACGCATGGTGCCACGGTCTGCGTCCTCGATTCCAAATCTCCCGCTGCCCTCGCCGCACGCATGCAGGAGCTAGAGGGCCTTCCCATCACCTACGCACTTGGCAGCCCCGGTCTCGAAGCCGTCGCAAACAGCGATGTCGTATTCGTCTCCCAGGGCGTCCCGCTCACCTCGCCCCCCGTCGCCGAGGCCCGCCGCCTGGGCATCCCCATCGACTCCATGATGCGCGCCTTCATGGAGCACTGCCCCGGCCCGATGCTCGGCATCACCGGCAGCAGCGGCAAGACCACCACCACCAGCCTCGTCGCCGCAATCATGGCCGCCGCAGGGCGCCCCTACCGCGTCGGCGGCAACATCGGCACCGGCCTGCTCGGGCTGCTCGACGGCATGGACGACCGCACCTGGGCCGTGCTGGAGATCAGCCACACGCAGCTTCAACTCACCGACCGCAGCCCGCACATCGCGGCCGTGCTCAACGTGACGCCGAACCACCTGGATCGCTTCACCTGGGACGAATATGTCGCGCTCAAGCAGAAGATCGCGCGATTCCAGACCGCAGATGATTATGTCGTGCTGAACCTCGACGACGACATCTCCGCCGCCATGACGGAGATTACGCCCGCCGCGCCCTGGTTCTTCACGCTGCGCGACGCCGTACCCGGCAACGGCGCATTCGTCCGCGACGACGCCGTCTTCCTCCGCACGGAGAACACCGAGGCGATGGTGCTGCCCGTGGCCGAGATCCCCCTGCGCGGCATGCACAACGTCGAAAACGTGCTCGCCGCCGCCGCGATCGCCGGCGCCGCGGGCATCGCCGCCGGCGCTATCGCCAACGCCGTCCGCGCCTTCGCGCCGGTGCCGCACCGCCTGGAACTGGTGGCGGAGGTCGATGGCGTCCGTTACGTCAACGACAGCATCGCCTCCACGCCCGAGCGCACGCTCGCGGGCATCCGCTCGTTCGAGGAGCCGCTGGTGCTGCTGCTCGGCGGCAAGGACAAGGACCTGCCCAAGGACGAACTGGCACGCGAAGCGCTCCGCCGCTGCACCGGCATCGTCTTCTTCGGCGCAGATGGCCCGCTGCTCGAAGCGGCGGTCGAGGCGAACGCCGCGTTCGTGCCATTCGAAGAGCGTCCGATGACGGCGCGCACCGCCACGCTCGCCGAAGCGGTTGACGAGGCGCGCGGCATGGCGGAGCCCGGCGGCGTCGTGCTGCTCTCGCCCGCGTGCACCAGCTTCGACGCCTACGACAACTTCGAGGAGCGCGGCGAGGAGTTCCGCCGCCTCGTCCGTGCCATGGCCGCGGAGGGACGCTGATGGCTGTCACCGCGCACCCCTCCCGCCTCAAGGTCGGCACACCCGACTACCTGATCGCCTTCACGGTCGGCGTGCTGGTCGTCATCGGCATCCTCGCCGTCTACAGCTCCAGCTTCGCGCTGGGCCTGCTGGAGTTCGGCGACGCCAACTACTTCGTGCTGCGACAGGTGTTCTTCGGCATCCTCGGCGCGGCTGCCATGTTCGTGTTGATGAAGAGCGACTACCGCAAGCTCCGGATCATCAGCCCGCTGCTGATGCTCGCGGCGATCGCCGGCCTGAGCGCGGTGCTGGTGCCGGGCATCGGCCTGGAGCGCAACGGCGCGACGCGCTGGATCGCGCTGGGCGGGCCGATCCCGCCGCTGCAGCCGAGCGAGTTCGCCAAGCTGGCGATGATCATCTACGTCTCCGCCTGGCTCGCCGGGCGCGGCGACAACGTCAAGAACTTCTGGCTCGGCTTCTTCCCGTGCGTGTTCCTCGTCGGCTTCGTCGCCGGCCTGGTCATGCTCGAACCTGACCTGGGCACCACCATGGTGCTCGTGCTGACGACGCTGACGCTCGTCTTCGTCGCCGGCGCGTCGCTCACCCACGTCCTCGCGTTTGGCGGCATCGCCGGCGTCGCCGGCTCCATGCTCGTGTTGACCGGCGGCTACCGCACCGACCGCATCTTCGCCTTCATCAGCGCCGAAGACGACCCCAGCGGCCGCGGCTTCCAGACGCTGCAACTGCTGATCGCGCTCGGCAGCGGCGGCATCCGCGGCCTCGGGCTCGGCGCAAGCCGCCAGAAGTTCTTCTACGTCCCCGGCGCCCACACCGACGGCATCTTCGCCATCATCGGCGAGGAAGTCGGCCTGATCGGTTGCGCCGTCGTCATTGCGCTGTTCGCGTTCCTGATGATCCGCGGCTTCCGCGTCATCGTCCGCGCCCGCGACGACTTCGGCTCGCTGCTCGCCGTCGGCATCGTCTCGTGGATCGGCTACCAGACGCTGATCAACATCGGCGGCGTCACCCGCACGATCCCGCTCACCGGCATCCCCCTGCCCTTCCTCAGCTACGGCGGCTCCGCCCTGCTGGCGATGCTCGCCGGCATCGGCATCCTCCTCAGCGTCTCGCGCTACGGCATCGACGCCAAATCGCTGGCGAAGAAGCCTGTGCCCGCTGACGGCTCCGACAAGATCGTCCGGCCCACCCGCAAGACCTCGCGCCAGGTGCGGCGCAGCGGCTGGCCCGAGCGGAAGGGAGCGCGGTGAGAGTGGTGTTTGCGGGCGGCGGCACCGGCGGCCACGTCTACCCGAGCCTCTCCGTCGCCCGCGCGCTCGAATCCGAGATGCGCACGCGCGGCGAAGCGCTCGACCTGCTCTACGTCGGCGTCCGAGGCCGCGTCGATGAGACGATCGTGCCGGCCGAGGGCATCGCGTTCCGCGCCATCGCCGCCGGTCCGCTCCGCGTGTCGTCGCCGCTCGCCTTCGCTGGCAACCTGCTCAAGCTCGCGCGCGGCATCGCGCAGTCGCTCGGCATCGTCCGCAGCTTCCGCCCGGACGCCGTCTTTGCCACCGGCGGCTACGCCAGCGTGCCCGTCGGCGTCGCCGCGCGCATCCTACGCCGCCCACTGGTGGTATACCTGCCCGATGTCACGCCCGGCTGGGCCGTGCGCCTGCTCTCGCGCCTCGCGACGAGGATGGCCACCACCTCCGAGCGCGCCCTGGCGCACCTGCCGGCCGCCAAGACCGCGGTCGTCGGCTACCCCGTCCGCGGCGACTTCTGGAGCCTCGACCGCGCCGCCGCCCGCACGAAGCTCGGCCTGCCGTCCGATGCGACGGTGCTGCTCGTCACCGCCGGCAGCCTCGGCGCGCGCAAGATCAACGAAGCGGTGATCACCGCGCTGCCGCAACTGCTCGAACGCTGCGTGCTGCTCCACGTCACCGGTCCCGCGGACGAGGCATGGGCCCTCGATCAGCGCGCGCGCCTCTCGCCCGCGCAACAGGACCGTTACCAGGTGCGCGGCTACACCGCCGAGATGCCCGCCGCGATGATCGCCGCCGACCTCGTCGTCTGCCGCGCGGGCGCGTCGTCGCTCGGCGAGCTTCCGGCCGCCGGTGCGCCCGCGATCCTCGTCCCGGGCGAGTACGAGGGCTGGTCGCAGGCGCCCAACGCCGAGTTCCTCCAGTCCGAAGGCGCAGCCGTGGTCATCCGCAACGCTGAACTCGACCGGCTCCCCCCCGCCCCCCTCGACCCTCCTGCGGGCAGCGCGCGGGGCGCCGGTTCGGAGCCCCCCCCCGCGCCCCGCGCCCCCCCCCCCGCCGCCCCCCCCCCCGCCCCC